>ERZ869909.71-NODE-71-length-146605-cov-10.303021_pt1 | contig 146605 bp, 139 predicted proteins | sample MGYA00520892_ERZ869909 | MGnify/ENA primary metagenome ERZ869909 (study PRJEB32215, sample SAMEA104723947) | bioreactor metagenome | biome: bioreactor; feature: anaerobic bioreactor; material: water | place: China | collected 2015-03-12 ... | reverse complement strand
TCTTCTGCTCATAATACAGTAAATTTAAATTAAAAATATAACTTAGCTTACTGTCCGGTTTTTGGGGGGAATTATAACTATATAATTCCCCCCAATGTTAGGAAAGAAATCATTAAAAATTAAATGATATGATGATGTTGAAAGAGGGGGTTGGTTACGCCGTAATTATAAACCAGCTTTCAGAAAAATTAATTGAGCAATATGAGGCTAGAATTAAGGAAAAAGACGAATTAATAGTGTTATTAAAGAATGACAGAAAATTTTAATCCGCTTCAGACAGCGAAATTATAACTGCGTATTCTTCACAATTCTCAACTTCCAGACGCAGTGATTTTTCTTCTTTTTTACCGGTTATGACATACAAATTGCACAATTCGCGATTGGTGTCGCTTTCGCCAAAGCGAACACGTCCTCGCTCTAAAAGGTAAGATACATAAGATGTATCCAGGTTTTTCTCCTGAATTTTAGCCAAAACATCTTCCGAATAAATTTTTGGCTTTATACGAATATTTTTTTTTACCCGGGCATTGGGACTGTAATCACAACTGGCTCCTTTTTTATTGAGAAAGAAAACCAAAAAAATCATTCCGATAGAAAAACCAAACAGATAGTAGGCAAGGCGGTGTATAAATTTCATTTTAAAGGATAATCAAGTTGATGTCGCTGTATGGCATATCAAACCAGTCTGAAATGGATTTATTGGTTAAAATGCCGCGGTAAAAATACACACCATTTTTCAAACCATTGTCAAAACGAATGGCATTTTCCAATCCGCCGGATTCTGCTATATCCAATAAATAGGACGTAAATATATTACTGATTGACATAGAAGCAGTTCTGGGGTATCTTGCAGGAATATTTGGAACCCCGTAATGAATCACTCCATTTTTAATTATTGTTGGTTTATCGTGTGAAGTCATTTCTGAAGTTTCAAAACAACCGCCCATATCGATACTTACGTCAATTATTACGGCTCCTTTTTTCATATTTTCAACCATTGTGCTAGATACAACAATGGGCGAACGGCTATTACCCCGCATAGCACCAATGGCTACATCACAACGCTTCAAAGCTTTTAATAAATTTTTGGGCTGAAGGGTAGAGGTGTAAAGCGGTCTTCCAATATTGGTTTGTAAACAGCGTAACTTGGTAATGGAATTATCAAAAACCTTAACACTGGCACCTAGACCTAAAGCAGATCTTACAGCAAATTCACCCACGGTGCCAGCACCAATTATAACCACCTCAAGCGGGGGCACACCACTTATGTTTCCAAACAAAAGCCCGTTGCCGTTTTTTTGATTTACCAATAATTCTGATGCGATTAATACCGAGGCAATCCCGGCCAGCTCACTTAAAGCACGAACAGCAGGAAAAGCACCGTTTTCATCTTGCAGAAATTCAAAAGCTAAGGCCGTGATTTTCTTTTTGGCCAAAGCTTCAAAATATTCTTTTTCTCTGGTTTTTAACTGAATGGCTGAAATCAACACCGCTTTTTGCTGCATCATTTTGATTTCATCGAGGATGGGTGGTTCAACCTTTAGAATGATAGGGCAGGAAAAAACCTTTTTAGTGTCCTGAGTGAGTTCTGCTCCGGCATCAGCGTATGATTTGTCACTAAAACTAGCACCTTCACCGGCACCTTTTTCTATAATTATTTTGTGACCATTTGCAATAATTGCAGATACGGCATCGGGAGTGAGGCAAATTCTCTTTTCCTGAAAATAGATTTCTTTAGGGATTCCAATTATCAAGTCGCCTTTAGATTTCTGAATTTCAAGGGTTTCCTCTTTAGGCATTAATTGTGCTGCTGTAAAAGGAGATAGAGACTTAGCCATCAGTGGTTGAGTTGAAAGTAAGTAACTAAATTACAACTTTTAGCAATAGAGTGCAAATAAAATAGAAATGTAAAATTATCGGAATAAATCTTTTAACTCATCCCAGATAGTTCTTTTTTGCTTTAGCTCTTCTTCAAACTCTCGTAAATTATCACCACGCACTTTGTTGAAGACTTTAGCACGAATAAGGTAAACCATTGGGATGAGAACGAGCATAACCGGAATCATATAAACCAGTTCTACTTCATCTATGGCTAAACTTTGATTAATTATTCCCCAAGTTTGAAATAAAAACATTGCTATTGGGACTAGAATAATCCAATGCCACCAATGCTTACAAGTAAAAAACCATATTAATAGTAAATACAGAGGAATAAGTTTACCGGTTAAGAACCAAGCGAAATGCTGAATAGTAGGATAATTTGTTTCTATTGTAAACAAAAAAGTTTCCCAACTTGTTGTTGTCGGGAAACTTTCATACAAATAAAAAAGGTAAGGAGTGATAGCAATCAAAAGGATTACGATTCCGCCTCCAATACTAAACCTTTTACTACCCTTGTCTTGGGATTTGAATTGTTGATGCATCGATTTGTTGTTCATTGCTATCTATACTTTCTGGTGTACAAGATACAAATAATCCAGTAAAAAATAGAGCAACAAAAAACATTGCTTTTGACATTTTCATAATTTTAGTTTTTGTGAGGTTAATAGTACAAACCTATTCAAAAAAAACTAAAGTATTTTAAAAACTATTCCCGTATCTTAGTATGTTATCTTCTTTTTAGATTACTGCGCTATAATTTCGCAACAATTTTCCAAATTTTATAACTTTTCGAGAACCGATAAACCCAGTGTTTATCAATAAAAGCATCGTTTTTTGTGTATTTCTCTATTTACCGGCTTTAATCTTTAGAGTTCTTGTACCATCCATATTTTTAGTTAAAAAAATTTCATTTTTTGTGTCCGGCAGAAGTTTTTCAATTTTTTCCGGCCACTCAATTAATTTCCAGTTTTTACTATAAAAATACTCTTCAACACCAAAGTCTAAAGCTTCCTTTTCGTTATCCAGTCTGTAAAAATCAAAATGATAAATAACACCGTCTTCTATAGGATATTCATTTACCAGTGAAAAAGTAGGACTTGAAACATTTTCTAAAAAACCGAGCTGTTTAGCAATTTCTTTAATAAGAGTTGTTTTGCCTACACCCATGTCGCCATAAAAAAGTAATGTTTTTCCGGAAATAGAGGAAAGCACAGCATTTGCCGCATTTGGCAATCCGGTTATATCGTAGGTATGTTCCATAACTTTGGGGTTACGAGCCCAAAAGTAATAAAAAAAATTATCTTGGTAACATTATGGCAAAAGGAATGATCATTTCTTCTAAAGACACCCCTCCATGTTGGTATGTATTTCTGTAGTAGCTTACATAGTGGTTATAGTTATTGGGATAGGCAAAAAACAGGTCGCCTTTGGCAAAAATAAATGAACTGCTCATATTTATACTTGGTAAATGTATGGTTTTGGGGTCTTTAACAGCTAAAACATCTTTTTGCTCATAGGTAAGACTTTTGCCGGTTTTATATCTCAAATTTAAACTGGTGTTTTTATCACCTATTACTTTAGACGGGTTTTTTACATTGATGGTTCCGTGGTCGGTAGTTATAATTAATTTAAACCCTAATTGAGCAGCTTGTTGAATAATTTCCATCAAAGGGGAATTTTTAAACCAACTTTGAGTTAGTGAACGATATGATTTGTCTGTTGATGCAAGTTCTTTTATAACGTCCATTTCTGTTTTGGCATGTGAAATCATATCTACAAAGTTGTATACCACAACCGTTAAGTCTTTGTCCTTTTGAACTTTAAAATTGTCTGCCAATTTTTTTCCTTGTTTTAAACTGGAAATTTTGAAATAATCAAAGCTGATTTGTTTGCCCAGCCTTTTTAATTGTGTTCCAAGAAACTCTTCCTCGTGCATATTTTTTCCTCCTTCATCGGTATCGTTCAACCATAAATCAGGATGTAGCTTTGCCATGTCATCGGGCATTAGACCTGAAAAAATAGCATTTCGCGAATATTGTGTAGCTGTTGGTAAAATACTGTAAAAGGCAGACTCTGTTTCTTTTCTGTAAATATTATTTAAAAAGGGTTCAAATGATTTCCATTGGTCGTAGCGCAGGTTGTCAATCACTACAAGAAGCGTAGGTCTTTCTTTGGAAAGTTCAGGTACTATCTTTTCTCTAAACAATGTGTGAGACATTACAGGAGCATCTGTGTCTTTTTCAAACCAGCGAGGGTAATTTTTCTCTATAAATTTAAAAAACTGAATATTTGCTTCGGCTTTTTGTGATTCCAGTATTTCAAACATTCCGGTGTCTTCAATTTCCTCAAGTTGTAGTTCCCAGTACATCAGTTTTTGGTACAATTCAACCCATTCCTGATAACTATTTACAGAAGCTAAATCCATAGCTATTTTCCTGAATTCCTGTTGATAATTGGAAGTTGTTTTTTGAGAAATCAATCTGGAATGGTCAAGATTTTTTTTGAGGCTCAGTAATATTTGATTGGGGTTAACCGGCTTGATTAAATAATCGGCAATTTTTGAACCAATGGCTTCTTCCATAATGTATTCTTCTTCACTTTTGGTAATCATTACAACGGGAAGATTGGTTCTGATTTCTTTGATTTCATTCAAGGTTTCAATACCTGTTAAACCGGGCATGTTTTCATCCAAAAAAACAATGTCAAAATTTTTGTTTTCTATTTCTTCAAGCGCTTCTGTACCGCTTTTTGCTTTCGTTACTACATAGTTTTTTTCCTCTAAAAATATAATGTGCGGTTTTAATAACTCGATTTCATCGTCCACCCAAAGAATGTTTATCTTGTTCATATAATTTTGATTGTGTTTTAAAATGTTTTAAATCCTTATCTTTGTCAGGCTTTTAGCAAGGTTTCTAAATTTTAAATCGTTTGAACGCTCACACCAAGCTCAATATTTTTAACGACCCAATTTACGGTTTTATTACGATACCGGACACGCTTGTTTTCAAATTAATAGAGCATCCTTACTTTCAGCGATTGCGCCGCATTTCACAAATGGGATTGTCCTATCTGGTTTATCCCGGCGCACATCACACCCGTTTTCATCACGCGTTGGGTTGTATGTATTTAATGCAAAAAGCAGTCCAAGTATTGCGTTTTAAAGGTGTTTCAATTTCTGACGAAGAGGAAGAAGCACTTCTCATTGCCATTTTACTTCATGATATTGGACACGGTCCATTCTCTCACGCGATGGAAAACAGCATCGTAGAAGGTATTTCTCACGAGGAAATTTCGCTGCTTTTCATGGAGTATCTCAACAAGAAGTTTAACGGAAAATTAACGCAGGCCATTCAAATTTTCAGTGGAAATCATCCCAGAAAATTCTTATGCCAGTTAATTTCGGGCCAATTGGATATGGACAGACTTGACTATTTAAAAAGAGACAGCTTTTATGCAGGAACCCCCGAAGGAAACATCAATTCTGAAAGGTTAATCACTATGCTCAATGTGGTTGACAACGAATTGGTAGTTGAGGAAAAAGGCGTTTACTCCATCGAAAAGTTTATAGTAGCGCGCCGCTTCATGTATTGGCAGGTCTATTTGCATAAAACCGGAATTGCGGCAGAACAAATTCTTGTCAATATTTTAAAACGCGCTAAAGAACTCATTCAAAACGGAAAAGTATTAACCGCCAGCAAACCGTTGCTTTTTTTCTTGGAAAATCAAATCAGTAAATCAAAATTTTCGGGAGAGGTTTTAACTACTTTTTCTGAGCTTGATGATACCGATATTTTATCTGCGGTAAAAACCTGGAAAAATTCAGACGATTTTGTTTTGAAAACACTTTGTGAGCGACTTTTAGACAGAAATCTTTTTAAAGTTAAAGTGAAAAAAGAACCGTTTACTCATAACGAAATTGATAAAAGAAAAAGTAAGGTGAAAAATCAATTTAATCTTACCGATTCAGAAACTGCTTATTTTGTATTCAGTGGAACAATTACCAATCAGGCCTACAGCGAGAGCAAACAAAATATCAAGTTGCTTACGCGAAAGGGTACTGTAGTAGATTTAACCCAAATGAGCGATCAAATTGGTGCAAAAGCTTTGACAAATTTGGTTACAAAATATTATCTGTGTTATCCAAAGAAAAAAGATTAACCCTTTTTTTCTATTTTTGCCTGAATGAAACATCTATTTATTTCAATTTTTTTATTTCAAATTAATCATTTCATTTTTCTCATTTTAAAGAATTTGAAATTTGAAATTACAAATTTGCGATTTGAAATAAATAAAGTTCATTGCCTACAACCAAAACCAAAAATCATTAGATGAAATTTACAGCAACACAAATTGCAAGCATCCTGGAAGGCGAAGTTGAGGGAAACCCCGATGCTGAAGTTTTCAAACTATCAAAAATTGAAGAAGGCGAACCGGGTTCACTTACGTTTCTTTCCAATCCAAAATATACAGGGTTCATCTATTCAACCAACGCATCCATTACCATAGTAAATAAAAGTTTTATTCCCGAAGAAAAATTAAAAACAACCTTGATTAAGGTAGAGAATGCTTACAGTGCTTTTTCAAAACTGCTGGAATATTACAATATGGTAAAACTCAATAAAACAGGTGTTGAAGAACCCGTTTTTAGATCAAAAACAGCTGTTTTTGGTGAGAATATTTACCTAGGGGCTTTTTCATATATTGGTGATGGAGTACAGATTGGTACTAATGTAAAAATTTTTCCCAATGTGTATATTGGTGATAATGTAACTATCGGTGATAACGTTATCGTTTTTGCCGGAGCAAAGATTTACTCTGAAACCAGTATTGGAAATAACTGTGTGGTTCACAGTGGAGTAATTTTAGGTGCAGATGGATTTGGGTTTACACCTAATGAAAACGGCGAATACAACAAAGTGCCTCAAATTGGAAATGTAATTATTGAAGATTTTGTAGATATTGGTGCAGGTACCACTATTGACCGCGCTACGCTGGGCTCAACCATAATCAGAAAAGGAGTAAAACTGGACAACCAAATTCAGATAGCACACAATGTAGAAATTGGTGAAAATACTGTAATAGCTGCTCAATCAGGTATTGCAGGTTCAACCAAAATTGGGAAAAACTGTATGATTGGAGGTCAGGTGGGTATAGCCGGCCATTTAATCATTGGCAATGGAGTAAAAATACAGGCTCAAAGTGGTATTGGCCGCAATGTAAAGGACAATGAAACCCTTCAGGGTTCACCGGCATTGAATTATGGTGATTACAACAAAAGTTATGTACATTTCAAAAATTTCCCTAAAATTATTGAGAGATTAAATAATATAGAAAAAAAGAATGGAAACGAATGATTGTTTGAACAAACAGCGAACTCTGGCAAAGGAAATTTCGCTTACAGGTGTTGGTCTTCATACAGGTAAAGAAGTAACCTTGACTCTAAAACCGGCCCCTATTAATTATGGCTATGCTTTTATTCGTACAGACCTTGAAGGCAGTCCGGTTATTGAGGCAGATGCAAACTATGTGGTTAATACCCAACGAGGGACCAACCTCGAAAAGAGAGGGGTGAAAATTCACACTTCAGAGCATGTTTTAGCCGCTTTAGTGGGGATGGATGTGGACAATTGCATTTTGGAACTAAATGCTCCTGAACCACCTATTATGGATGGTTCATCCAAATATTTTGTCGAAGCCATTGAAAAAGCTGGAGTAGTGGAACAAGAAGCACCTAGAGAAGAATATATCGTGCGAGATGTTATTTCATATCTCGACGAAGAAACAGGCAGTGAAATAACCATCATTCCCGCCGATGAATATCAGGTAACCACAATGGTAGATTTTGGAACCAAAGTATTGGGCACCCAAAATGCCACTATGAAAAACATCTCTGAATTTAAAGATGAAATTGCCAATGCAAGAACTTTCAGTTTTCTTCACGAAATTGAAATGCTATTAGAACACGGTCTCATCAAAGGAGGCGATTTAAATAATGCCATAGTTTATGTTGACAAAGAGCTTTCGCCATCTACTATGGAAAAGCTTCGAGGTGCATTTAAAAAAGACAATATTTCAGTAAAACCCAACGGAATTTTAGACAATCTCACCCTGCATTACCCCAATGAGGCTGCACGCCACAAACTTCTCGATGTAGTGGGCGATTTAGCACTTGTCGGTACACGAATCAGAGGAAAAGTAATTGCAAACAAGCCGGGGCACCATGTGAATACCCAATTTGCAAAAAAACTTTCCAAATTGATTAAAATTGAAAAGCGCAACAACATCCCTAAATATGATTTGTCACAACCCCCTTTAATGGATGTTAACCAAATCATGAATTTATTGCCGCACAGACCACCATTCTTGTTGGTTGATAAAATCATAGAGTTATCAGACAGTCATGTGGTAGGATTAAAAAACGTGACCATGAATGAGCCTTTTTTTGTGGGGCATTTTCCGGGAGCACCCGTTATGCCGGGGGTTTTAATTGTTGAGGCAATGGCGCAAACAGGTGGAATTTTAGCATTAAGCACCGTACCGGACCCTGAAAATTACCTCACTTATTTTATGAAAATAAATAATGTGAAATTTAAACAACAGGTAGTTCCCGGAGACACCTTGGTTTTTAAACTTGAATTAATAACACCCATCAGACGCGGAATTGTTCATATGCAAGGCAATGCTTATGCAAACGACAAACTTGTAACAGAAGCTGAATTAATGGCTCAAATAGTAAAAACAAAAGAATAAAAAATGAATCAACCCTTAGCATATGTCCATCCGGGCGCAAAAATCGCAAAAAACGTAGTTATCGAACCTTTTACTACCATCCATAACAATGTGGTGATTGGCGAAGGAACCTGGATAGGGTCAAACGTTACCATCATGGAAGGTGCCCGCATCGGTAAAAACTGTAATATTTTTCCCGGCGCGGTAATCTCGGCCATTCCACAGGATTTAAAATTTCAGGATGAAGAAACTACCGTTGAAATTGGTGACGGAACCACCATTCGTGAGTTTGTTACTATCAATCGAGGAACCGTTGACCGAATGAAAACCGTAGTGGGTAAAAACTGCTGGATAATGGCCTATTGTCACATTGCACATGATTGTGTGGTGGGCGACAATTGTGTTTTTTCAAACAATAGTACACTGGCAGGACATATCACAGTGGGCGACCACGTGGTTTTAGCGGGTATGGCTGCCATACAACAGTTTTGTAAAATTGGAAGCCATGCATTTGTAACCGGAGGTTCATTGGTAAGAAAAGACGTGCCACCCTATGTCAAAGCCGGTAGAGAGCCGCTTTCCTATGTGGGAATTAATTCTATTGGATTAAGACGCCGCGGTTTCAGTACTGATAAGATTAGGGAAATTCAAGACATATACAGAATTCTCTACCAAAAAAACTACAATAATTCTCAGGCTGTCGATATCATTGAAGCCGAAATGGAAGCTACCCCGGAGCGGGATGAAATACTTCAATTTATCAAGAATTCACAACGTGGAATTATGAAAGGCTATATGAGCTCAATTTAAAAATTAAAAAAAACAACATAAAAAATAATGGCTACAACATCAGACATCAGAAACGGACTTTGCATCAAATACAACCATGATATTTTTAAGGTAATTGAATTTCTTCACGTAAAACCCGGAAAAGGCCCCGCATTTGTTAGAACAAAACTAAAAAGTGTAACCTCAGGAAAAGTAATAGACAATACATTTTCAGCCGGACATAAAATTGACGAAGTAAAAGTAGTAACCAGTAAATTTCAGTTTTTATACAACGACGGTGATTTTTACCACTTTATGGATGTGGAAGATTTTACGCAAATTCAGTTAAAAGAAAGTGCACTTGAAAATCCCGGTTTGCTTAAAGAAGGGGAAGTGGTAACGATTCTTATCAATACCGAAGACAATATGCCGCTTTCAGTTGAAATGCCTGCCAGCGTTATTTTGGAAGTTATTGCGACCGAACCCGGCGTAAAAGGCAACACAGCAACCAATGCTACCAAGCCCGCAACCGTAGAAACCGGAGCAATAGTAAATGTACCTTTATTTATCAATGAAGGCGACAAAATTAAGATTGAAACCGAAAAAGGAACCTACAAAGAAAGAGTCAAAGAATAATTTTTAAAACTCTTGATTTTTATCTAAAAACAATCCAAATGAAATTTGCGCTCATTGCCCATGACAATAAAAAACCCGATATGGTGGCTTTTGTGATGCGAAGATTGGCTTTTTTTAATTTGGATGAAATTAAAATTGTAGCCACCGGAACTACCGGAAAAATGATTAAAGAAGCAGGGGTTGATAAGGTAGAAACGGTTCAAAGCGGCCCAATGGGGGGCGATGCCGAAATTGCAGCAATGGTAAGCCGAAGAGAAATCACAGCCGTTATTTTTTTTAGAGACCCCTTAGGAAAGCACGCCCACGAAGTAGATGTTTCAATGTTGATGCGCCTTTGTGATGTACACAATGTTCCATTAGCAACAAACCATAAGGCGGGCGAAATTTTACTTGAACATTACCAGAAAAAAATTAATCTATGAAATTTAATCCACCACAAACTCTTGAAGAAATTGCACGTTTATTAAACTGTGATTATCTGGGTCACGCTGAGTTTCCTGTACTGGGAATGAATGAAATTCACGTGGTGGAACCCGGTGATATTGTTTTTGTCGATCATCCAAAATATTATGACAAAGCTCTTAAGTCTGACGCAACCATTGTTTTAATTAACAAGCAGGTGGAATGTCCAAAGGGAAAAGCATTGTTAATTTCAGACGATCCTTTTAGAGATTTTAATAAGCTCACCATTCATTTCAATCCGTTTATAGCTTCCAAAGAGAGTATTTCGCCATCAGCAGTTATTGGCGAAAAAACTGTGATTCAGCCCAATGTTTTTATTGGTAATAATGTAAAAATCGGTAAAAACTGCTTGATTCATCCCAATGTCACGATTTATGACAATACCATCATTGGCGACCATGTAACCATCCACGCCGGAACGGTTTTGGGCAGTGATGCTTTTTATTATAAAAACCGTCCTGAAGGATTTGACAAACTCATAAGCGGAGGGAGAGTGGTGATTGAAGATTATGTTGATTTGGGAGCCGGATGTACTATCGATAAAGGTGTTACCGGCGATACAACCATCGGTAAAGGCACAAAAATTGACAACCAAGTTCATGTGGGCCACGATACCATTATCGGGAAAAAATGCCTTATTGCCTCACAAACCGGAATTGCCGGTTGTGTGGTGATTGAAGATGAAGTAACTCTTTGGGGACAAGTGGGAATAACCAGCGGTATAACCATCGGAAAAAAAGCGGTTATTTCTGCACAATCAGGTGTGAGCAAATCGCTGGAAGGAGGGAAGTCCTATTTTGGAACACCCGCAGACGATTTTAGAAGTAAATACAAAGAAATAGCTTCTATCCGATTAATCCCTTCAATTTTAGACGATATAAAAAAGTTAAAAAAATAAATTTCATTCCCATGAATGCCAAAAAACTGGTAAAGTCTTTTTACGAATCAAACTTCATCAAAGAAACGGATATCGTTGAACGCTTTTTTCATCCCGAACTCACTTTAATATGGAACAGTGCCACCGATGGACTTTCAATTCTGAATTATGATGATATGGCAACCTTTTTTGAGGAGATTAGAAGAAATTATGCCGATATGCGCATCGAATTAAGCCATCTTTTAAAAGACGATGTTTTTGTTACCGCACGTTATAAATACTATATCCGCCCGGTTGAAAACCCCGATGAAGAGCTCGGTATTGCTCACTTTATCACTATTTGGGAAATAAAAGATGATAAATTATACAGAGGCTATCAAATCAGTCAGCCGGTAACAGATAAAGACGATACACAAAAATCTTATCACAGAGTGAAAGTATAATTTTTATACTCGTTATAAAAGTTTATTTTTGCAATCAAAATTTAAAAAATCAAACTCAATGAGCGTTTTAGTCAATAAAAATTCCAAAATCATAGTACAAGGGTTTACCGGAAGTGAAGGCACTTTTCACGCAGGACAAATGATAGAATACGGCACCAACGTTGTGGGTGGAGTAACCCCCGGAAAAGGCGGTCAAACACATTTGGATAAACCTGTTTTTAATACCGTTGCTGAAGCTGTCGCAAAAACCGGAGCAGATACCTCCATTATTTTTGTGCCACCGGCCTTTGCTGCAGATGCCATAATGGAAGCTGCCGATGCAGGTATAAAAGTAATCATCACGATTACTGAAGGAATTCCAGTGGCAGATATGATTAAAGCCTATGAATATGTAAAAAACAGAGACTGTAGATTAGTAGGGCCCAACTGCCCCGGTGTAATCACTCCCGATGAAGCCAAAGTGGGAATTATGCCCGGTTTTGTATTCAAAAAAGGAAATGTGGGGCTGGTTTCAAAATCAGGAACGCTTACTTATGAAGCTGCTGACCAAGTTGCAAAACAAGGTCTTGGAATTACAACAGCGATTGGAATTGGCGGAGACCCCATTATTGGAACCACTACCAAAGAAGCGCTTGAGTTACTTATCAACGACCCTGAAACTGAATGTGTGATTATGATTGGTGAAATCGGTGGGCAATTAGAAGCCGATGCTGCCAAGTGGTATAAAGAAAGCGGGAGCAAAAAACCTGTAGTTGGCTTTATAGCCGGCGAAACTGCTCCAGCCGGAAGAACAATGGGCCACGCCGGTGCCATTGTGGGTGGTAGCGAAGATACCGCTGCCGCGAAAAAGAAAATTATGAGAGAACACGGCATTTATGTAGTAGATTCTCCTGCCGAAATCGGTAAAAAAGTTGCGGAAGTTTTAGCATAATTGTATTCAAAATACTTTTTAAACATTTAATCCGTTGACTTACATTAGTTAACGGATTTTTTTATTAGTAATTAATAACCAAAAATAGAATGAACAAATCTTTATTCATGATGACAGTAGTGGCCTTTCTTTCGCTGCAAAGCTGTAAAAAACAAAGTGGAGATGTTTCTACACACACCGATGCCAACGGCTTCAAATATGAAGTTGTAAAAAATGACCCAACCGGTTTACGTTTATACACGCTGGACAACGGGCTGAAAGTTTATTTAAGTAAAAACAACGATGAACCCAGAATTCAAACTTACATTGCAGTAAGAGCCGGCTCTGTGTATGACCCGGCAGATAATACCGGTTTGGCGCACTATCTGGAGCATATGGTTTTCAAAGGAACCGATAAAATCGGTACACAAGATTGGGAAGCAGAAAAAGTATTGCTCAACAAAATTTCAGATTTGTATGAGCAACACAAAGCAGAAACTGACCCTGAGAAAAAAAGAGCTATCTATAGAGTTATAGACAGTATTTCGCAGGAAGCTTCTAAAATTTCAATTGCCAATGAGTATGACAAAATGGTAAGCGCGCTTGGGGCACAAGGCACCAATGCCTGGACCTGGCATGAAGAAACGGTTTATACAAACAGAATTCCATCAAACGAGTTGGATAAGTGGCTTACGTTGGAAAGCGAGCGATTCAGTAAACTGGTATTGCGATTGTTTCATACCGAGCTGGAAGCTGTTTATGAAGAGTTTAACCGTGCGCAGGATAACGACTTCCGTAAAGAAAACTTTGCACTTATGGACGCTTTATTCCCTAACCACCCTTATGGACAGCAACCCACCATCGGTATTTCAGAACACCTGAAAAACCCTTCTATGGTTGCCATTCATGAATATTTTGACAATTATTATGTGCCCAACAATATGGCCATCGTTTTAGTGGGCGATCTTGATTTTGAAGAAACTATTCAAAAAGTAAACAATCATTTTGGTGGTTTTGAGAAAAAAGAATTGGTACATCCTGAAAGGCCCACAGAGTCACCCATTACTTCGCCCATTATCAGAGAAGTTTTTGGCCCGGAAGCGGCTAGAGTCAACATTGGATACAGAACCGGTGAAGTGGGTTCAGACGATGAAAGTTATATTACGTTAATTGACCAGATTTTAAGCAACGGAACAGCAGGCTTGATTGACCTGAACCTTAACCAAAGGCAACGTGTTCAAAGAGCTTTTTCCCGCCCCACATTTTTTAATGATTATGGCATGCACAGCATTACCGGATACTCACGTTCCGGGCAGACTTTGGAAGAAGTGAAAGACTTGTTGATGAATGAAATTGAGAACATCAAGCAAGGCAATTTTGACGACTGGTTACTTGAAGCGGCCATCAACGATTTAAAGCTTCAGGAAATGCGCCAGTTTGAAAACGCTTCACCGCTGGCAAATGCTTATGTAAAAGCATTTACACAGTTTCAGGACTGGAATGACCGCGTAAATTTCCTGAACAGTTTAAGCACTATTACTAAAGAAGATTTGGTAAACTTTGCCAACGATTTTTATCAAGACAATTATGTGGTGGTTTATAAAAGACAAGGTGAAAGCTTGGATTTAGTAAGAGTAGAAAACCCCGGCATCACTCCGGTACAACTTAACCGCGATCAAAAGTCTTCATTCTTGGAAATGTTTGAAGCCATAGAGTCGCCTGAAATTGAACCTTTGTTTATCGATTACAAAGCCACCATTCAAAACAGAACGCTCAACAACGGAATTGAAGTTTCATACATCAACAATGAAATAAACGATTTGATGCAGACCACCTTCATTTTTGATATGGGTAAAGACAACAACAAAATGTTGGATTTGGCGATGGGTTACCTCAATTATTTAGGAACCGATTCCAAGTCTGCCGAAGATATGAAAAAAGAGTTTTACCGCATAGGTATTCGCTACAATGCCGGTTCCGGAGCTGACAGAGCTACGGTTACACTTTCAGGCTTAAAAGACAATCTGGCTGAAGGTATCGAGCTTTTACAGCATCTTTGGGACAACGCTGTTGCTGATGAAGAGGCTTATGTTAAGTATGTGGAAACCATTGAAAAATCAAGAAACGACGCCAAGTCAAACAGAAATCAGATAATGTTTGGCGGATTGATGAACTATGGTATGTTTGGACCTGAATCTTCTTTCAGAAATATCTATACTATGGAGGAACTGAGAGCTATCAACCCCAATGATTTGGTACAAACCATCAAAGATTTGAAAAACTACCAACACCGCGTGTTCTACTACGGAAACGACATCAACGGGGCAGTGGCAGCTTTGAATGAAAAACACAATGTTCCCGGCGATTTAATGGATTATCCTGAAGCGATGGTTTATACTGAAGTGGAAACCGGCAACAAGGTATATTTTGTAAACTATGATATGGTTCAGGCAGAAATGTTGTTCTTGTCAAAAGGCGACACTTTTACCCCTGAGAAAATGGCAGCTTCCAGATTGTTTAATTCTTATTTTGGAAGCGGGCTTTCATCCATTATTTTTCAGGAAATAAGAGAGTCTAAAGCATTGGCTTATTCAGCTTATGCGGTGTACCGAAATGCCGCTGAAGCAGGTAAACCCAACTATGTGCAGGCATATATCGGCACACAGGCCAACAAAATTGAAGAGGCTGTAGAAGCGATGATGGAATTGATGAACGATATGCCTGAAGCCGAAGAGCAATTCAACAGTGCTAAAGATGCCACGTTAAAGCAGATTGCTGCTGAGCGAATTACCAAAGCCAATATTTTCTGGAGTTTTGAGCGTTTGAAAAAACAAGGCATTGATTATGACATCAGGGAAGAAATGTACAACGCTATCCAAAATATGACTATGGCTGACCTGAAAGCATTTTTTGACGAAAACATCCAAGACGGAAACTATACCGTTATGGTGATTGGCAATAAAAGCGATGTTGATTTCAACGTACTGAAAAAAATGGGGCAGGTAGAAGAAGTAAATCTAGACTACCTCTTTAATTTTAAGCAGTAAAATAGAATCACTAAGTTTTAAAAACCTTCTGATTGATTTCAGGAGGTTTTTTGCTTTTAAGCATAGTTGAATTAATAATTTTTAGTAATTTGGTTCAATGGAGTTTAATAGAGATATAGCTGGAGGTGATGAGTATAAACTATAGATATGATGAATTTTAAAAACTTAATTTTTTTTTATTTTTTTATATTGATTTCAATTAATAATTCTTATTCGCAACAATGTGAATCTTATAGAGTAATTAATATTGACTCCACCAATAGTTATTACTTAATTATGGTTGAGAAAAATGAAATTGAGTATTTAATTGTTTCTTCAAAGAGAACTATAAAACCGCAACGTAAAATAAATCTCTTTGAAAGTTATAATTTTAAGCTGTTAGAACACAAATGGATAGAAGAACTTTCTCTTAATATGAAAGTTGGTGCTACATCAATAGTTGTTGAAGGTAAGACAATATGGAGTACTGAAGATGATTATAGTGTTTATAGAACTAAAAATTTGAAAGGTTTGAATTATATTAGAAAACGTGGATGCACAAATAAATCAAATTGAAAATTGTCTTATTATTTTTCTTAATTAAGGGAATGTTATAGTGTGACATCTAATAAGCTAGTTTTTAAATTCAATTATTCGGCAAAATGAAAATACTACTCACTTATTTTCTTTTTATAAATTGTTTTTTTAATTGTTTGGCGCAAATTGAAAACAAAGAAGAAATTATTAATAATTCTTCCATAGAGAGTGAAAATTATAAGTTCAGCATGAAACGATCTGATATTGAAGACGCACACTTGATTTATTTTAATAGAGCGATAGATTCATTGAATGTCAAAATGAAAATAGCCCCAAGTCTAGACAAAATTTTCAAAAATGTATCTGATTTAGAAAAAAATAAGTTCGTTTTTATGAGTATTTCCTTGGGTGAAAATAGAGTTTACAAAATAGAACAGATGAATTTTGTTCAAGCTGATGGTAGAAATACATCTCTGCATAAATATTCAGCAGATATATTTAACATTGACTTAGATAATTACAAGATTGAAATGATTGAATGCGAAAACTGTACTGAAAGAATTTCTTTTATCCTTTTCAATGATTCTAAAAATTAAGGCTATCTAAATGAATTATTTTAAAAAACTTGATTAAATTAGATTTTGTATTTTTGGTTAAACAATTATGAATTATGGATACCAGCGAATTAAAATTGAAATTATTCCGACAGATTGACTCCCTTGAAAAGTCAAAGCTACAGCAGGTATATGACATGGTTCTAAAACTTGTTCAGAAAGATTCTTCTATAAACCAATGGGATGATTTGTCAAAAGCACAACAACAGGGGCTGCTGGATGCAATTGATGAAATGAACACATCAGAAGGTATTGATCATCAAGCAGTCATAGATAAATACAAACAAAAATATGGGTAAGAAGGTAAAATGGTCTTCCCGTGCAGACGGCGATTTTGCTGATATACTAAATTACCTTAATAAGTTTTGGAATGCTTCTATTGCCTCTGAGTTTATATCTAAAGTAAACAAATGTATTAATTTAATTCAGCAAAATTCTGAGCAATTTCCTTTTTTAAGTAAAGAATTAAAAATTCGAAAATGTGTAGTTACTAAACACAATTCTATCTTTTATAGAGAGATGGAAGATAGGATAGAAATTCTGCGCTTGTATGATACACGTCAAAATCCGAATACACTTCAATTTTAAATTTCCATTTAATTCAAAAGCTTTTTTTGTTTCTTCCTAAACCATTTGCTTATATTTGGTGACACGATTAAAACAGTACAAAAAATATGAAACTACTTGAAGGAAAAACAGCCATTATTACCGGCGGCAGCCGCGGAATCGGAAAAGGAATTGCTCAGGTTTTTGCAAAAAACGGTGCCAATGTAGCCTTTACATACAGCTCATCTGAAGAAGCTGCGCTGGCATTGCAGAACGAACTTGAAAAAGAAGGTATCAAAGCCAAAGCCTATAAAAGTGATGCCGCAAATTATCAACAAGCACACGACCTTGCCGAAGAAGTTGTCAAAGAATTTGGCAGTATAGATATATTAATCAACAATGCCGGAATTACCAAAGACAATCTGCTGATGCGCATTTCTGAAGAAGATTTTGATAAAGTGATAGAGGTCAACCTGAAATCGGTTTTTAATATGACCAAAGCCGTGCAGCGCACCATGTTAAAACAGCGCAGCGGCTCAATCATCAATATGAGTTCGGTGGTGGGTGTAAAGGGCAACGCCGGACAAACCAATTATGCGGCTTCCAAGGCAGGAATTCTTGGGTTTACCAAATCGGTTGCATTGGAGCTGGGCTCGCGCAACATTCGTTGCAATGCTATTGCTCCCGGTTTTATTGAAACCGAAATGACCGGAAAACTTGATGAAGCCACTGTACAGGGCTGGAGAGATGCCATTCCTTTAAAAAGAGGCGGGACTCCCGAAGATATTGCCAATGCTTGTGTGTTTCTTGCAAGTGACATGTCTTCTTATGTTACCGGGCAGGTACTCAACGTGGACGGCGGGATGTTGACCTAATTGCATTTCAAATTTGTCATTTCAAAATGTCAAATTTCAAATTTGAAATAATTATGCTTGAAACGTTATACTCTATATTCCTTTCAGCTAATTATTGTGATTGCGATTGAAATTTACTCAAATGTCAAATTTGAAATAACAAATTTGAAATAATTATGTATGAAAACGCTTTGCTTTATATAGTCCTTACAACCTTTATTGCGCTGGCAGTAGCCTTTTTCTTTTATGGTTATAAATCCAAATTAAACACCCGCTTACGCTGGTTTTTTGGCATACTAAGATTTCTTACGGTTTTTGTTTTGATTCTGCTTTTATTCAATCCAAAGTTTTATCAAAACACCTATTTCAACATTAAACCTACACTTGCTGTTGCAATTGATAATTCACAGTCTGTCAATTACCTGGAAAGGGAAGAAGATGTTGATTCTTTTCTGGGTTTTATTCAAAATAATGAAGCTTTAAACAACCGTTTTGATATTTCTTATTACAAGTTTGGAAAGGAACTAAGCAGAATGGATTCACTGAATTTTGACGAACTTCAAACCAATATTTCTCAGCCTTTACAGTCGCTTAACGAAATTTACAAAAACAGCACAGCCCCCATCATTTTAGTAACTGACGGAAACCAAACTCTGGGTACCGACTATGAATTTACTGCCCAAAACAGCCGTCAGCCCATCTATTCCATCATATTGGGTGATACAATTGTGTATAAAGATTTGGCAATCAATCAAATCAATGTAAACCGCTATGCTTTTCTGCGCAATGAGTTTCCGGTGGAAGTATTTATTTCATACACCGGCGATGAAATTGAAAATTCGGTTTTTACTGTAAAGCAGGGCAATAGCACGCTCTATCAGGAGAATTTGACTTTTAGTGCACAAGACAATTCTAAAGTGCTTAATTTTAATTTATCTGCCAATCAGGTGGGTATTCAGCGTTATACCGCAGAAATAAGACCTTTGGAAAATGAAAAAAACATAGAAAACAACCGGCGTTTTTTTGCTGTTGAAGTAATCGACCAAGCCACCAATGTGCTTTTGGTAAGTGACATAGTGCATCCTGATCAAGGAGCCTTAAAAAAATCGATTACCAGCAACGAGCAGCGCAAGTTTGAAATGGACACTCCTGAAAATGCGGTGAATAGAATCGATGATTTTCAATTGGTAATTCTCTATCAACCCGGCAACCGGTTTTCTCAAGTGATAGAGCGTTTGGCGCAAGTCAATCAGAATACACTCTGGATTACAGGGCCCTCGACCAACTGGATGTTTTTAAATTCAAATCAAAACTATTTTGGAAAACAGGCTTACAGTCGTGAGCAGGTACAGGGCTATCTCAACCCAAGTTACAGTCAGTTTTCGGTGGATGATTTTGGTTTAAACAATTTACCGCCGTTGGAAAGCACCTTGGGCGATTTAAAAATCAATGTGCCACACGATGTGATGTTACAGCAACGCATTATGGGAATTTTCACAGAAAACCCACTATTGGCTACTTTTGAAGAAAACAACCGTCGGCAGGCCATACTGGACGGCGAAGGCTTGTGGCGGTGGCGTGCCAATGTGTATGTGAGAAACAACAGCTTCAAGCCGTTTGATGATTTTTTTAGCAGTCTGGTGCAATACCTTTCGTCCAACCAAAGAAAAACACGTTTGGAAGTAAAGGCTGAATCGTTTTACTACAACAGCGGCGATGTGAAAATTTCTGCACAGTATTTTGATCAAAACTATGTGTTTAACAACACTGCCTCGCTTACTATTTCATTGAAAAATACAGAAACCGATCAGCAATATACCTTTCCGTTGTTGCTGAAAACCAATTTTTATGAAGTTAATTTAAGCAGTCTGCCTGCAGGTGATTATACCTATACCGTTTCGGTAGTGGATGAACCGCTTAGTTTTTCAGGGAGTTTTAGCATTATTGAATTTAATGTCGAAAGGCAGTTTCTCAATGCCAATGCAGACAAGCTCAAACGGGTTTCTGAAACTGCCGGAGGTCAGTCTTATTTTGTTTCAGATTATACTTCGCTGGAAAATGATTTAATGAGCAATAACAGTTATGTAACCGTTCAAAAAAGTGAACAAAAAACCGTAACTTTGCTCGACTGGAAAACACTGCTGTTTCTATTGGTGCTTTTACTTGGCATTGAGTGGTTTAGCAGAAAATATCACGGGTTGATTTAGTTTTCCTTTTTCGAAAAAAAAACAAAAACCTAAATAATTATCAAAAATGGAAAAAATGCCTAAAATTGGATTGCCTTTAATTATCATTGTTATTGTAGCAATCATCTTTTTAACCCGATCGATTGTAACAATTAGCGCCGGTTCAGCCGGTGTTTTGTATAAGCCATTAGCAGGTGGTGTAGTTACAGACAAACCTGCCATGGGTGAGGGGTTTCATCTGGTTGCACCCTGGAACACCGTATATGTTTACGAAGTAAGACAACAAGTATTATCAGAAAAGTTTCAAGCACTTTCATCAAACGGTTTGGATATCAGAATCGATGCTTCTATTTGGTTTCAACCGGATTTATCTAACTTAGGGAACTTACACCAGCAGAGAGGAGAGATGTATGTACAGCGTGTTTTGCAACCAGCTATTAACTCTGCGACAAGGAGTGTTATTGGTCGTTATACACCTGAACAGCTTTATTCCAGCAAAAGGGATGCTATTCAAACAGAAATTTTTACTGAAACCAATCGATTGTTAGAAGGTCAGTTTGTTCAATTGAATGAAGTTTTAGTAAGAGATGTAACTCTTCCCGCCACTATCAAAGAAGCTATTGAAAGAAAGTTAAGTCAAGAGCAAGAAGCGCTGGAGTATGAATTCCGTTTGCAAAAAGCAGAACAAGAAGCTGAAAGACAAAGAATTGACGCAGAAGGTAAAGCAACTGCAAATAGAATTCTAAGTGCCTCATTAACAGACAAAATCCTTCAGGAAAAAGGAATTCAGGCTACACTTGAACTTTCAAAATCTCCTAATGCAAAAGTAGTTGTGATTGGTGGTGGGGATGGAATGCCACTTATTTTAGGAAACAACTAAACTAAGATTAAATAAAAGTAATAAAAAGCTACTCTATGTGAGTAGCTTTTTTGCTTTCCAGTGCTTTGGCTTGACCCACCCAATTGTCGCGTTGTATCCTTCCGGGAAAATATTCTATTAATTGGGTAATTGTTTCAATATCTTCTTTTGTAAATCGGCTGATTTGACTGAAAGAAAAGATTCCTAACTGATTAAGTTTGTCTTCAATAAAAGGACTTAAGCCCTCAATTTTAGTCAAATCGTCTTTGTTAAAAGCATCTGAATGTTCAATGCTACTAAAATCAAGTTTGCGTTTTTTTGGAGTTTCAGTTTCAGAAGCTATATCAGCTTTTGTGTCTTTATGTTTTTCAATAATTTTAATGATGTCAGGTTTTATTTCGCTGAAAATGGTTTCAATATCATTAATATTCGTTTCTTTTTTTCTTTTTTGGTTGGATCTGTTTATAGATTTTTTTCCGAAAAAATAACCAATAAAAAAAGCCCCCAGCATAAATACAAACAACTCTGCGTAAAAAATCCAATCGGTATTTTTGAAAATCTCTGTCATTATTACTCGATTATAAACTCTATCCTCAGATTGTTTTTTCTGCCCTGATGTGTATTGTTATCATCAATTGGATTTTCTTCACCTCTGGAAAAAGCACTTAATTTTGAACCATCAATCCCTTTATTATTCACTAAAAACCCTCGCACCTGTTGTGCATATTTTAAGCCTAACTGGTAGTTGTCGATTGCACTACCAATATTGTCTGTATGTCCAATAATTTGTACCTTACGCTTGGGGTTGCTTGCAAGTATGCTTTTCAGTTCATCTGCAAAATCATTCAGTTCTTTATTTGCAATTATTTTTGAAAAGGTAAATGTGGGGTAAACGGTTCTGTTTATTACCCTGTTTTTCTCAATTTCAGCTTTTCTGATGGAGTCGATTGGTTTTAGGAGAATTTGCATGCCGCCATAAAAAGTGTTTTCCTCAGAAAAAATCAATTCCTTAATATTGCTTTTTACGCTTATATAGTATGGATCCAGGCCGTTTTCAGACAATTTGTTTAATAAAAATTCGCCTCTTCTTATCCCCATATTGGGTGTGGCAAATTTTTCGGTGGCACTGTAATCACTCTCAATCAACAATTCAACATTTTCATTTTCGCTCACATAAACCAAAAGTTTGTCAAAATATTTTCTATCGTAAGTAGAGAAAAAAACCGAATCAACATTCTTTCTGATATACAAGGTGTCTAATGAAAACAAATACCCGATTCCATCTTTAAAAACATGAAGCACTGCTTGATTTTGCAAGAGATTTTCTTTGTAGAATAAATCACCGGATACCTCTTCTGTTTCATTTTCGGTCTCTTCAGGATCTTGAAGTGTAATGTTTTCTGAAATTCCCTTGCTGAAGGATAGACTACTGATATACGATGCTATTTTTGGAGTGGTTTCATTTGCCAAATAAACATATGCAACCAAAAACCAAAGTAGAAAAAAAATGAAAGCTAAAAAAAAACCACGCATTTTGCCCCAATTACGTTTTTTCAAAGCTACTAAAAAGAATCGCAGTTTTTTAGAGTTGAAAAAATCTTTATCAACTGCTTTTTCACAAAATATTTATTTTGAATCAAGACGTAATTTTTACTAATTTTAGAAAATGAAGAAACATCCAAAATCTCATAAAAAGAGACATCGCAGAAAATCCAAAACAGGATTGCCGCCGGGAACCTTACTTTTTACCGGTGAACAAAAGATGGAACAGGTAGAGTATTCTGTTATTCAGTACAATGAAAATTTTTTTGAAGAACTTTTCCCGAAAGACCCGGAGGAAATAATACGGCTTATTGATACTTCAAAAAACGTGCTATGGATTAATGTTGACGGTATTCACGATGCAGAAGTTATTGAAACACTGTGTTCAAAACTATTGGTACATAAACTCACCATGGAAGATGTTTTAAGTGTGGGACAACGCCCAAAACTCGACGAACATCCGGAATATCTTCACGCGGTGATAAAAATGTTTATGATTGATGAGGACAACACTATTATTGATGAACAAATAAGTTTTATACTTCACAAAAACATTTTAATCAGTTTTCAGGAAAAACAAGGCGATGTTTTTGACGCTGTACGAAAACGTATTCAGGAAGGAAAAGGGTACATAAGAAAAAGAAAATCAGACTATTTGCTGTATGCGCTAATTGACTCTGTGGTTGATCACTATTTTGTGATTCTAGAAAATTTAGGGGAACTTATTGAATCCATCGAAATGGAATTGCTTGAAAACCCCACCAAACAAACCCTGAATAAACTTCACACAATACGCCGTGAAACATTAGAGTTGAGACGCTCTGTGTATCCGTTACGGGAAGTTATCAGCAGACTAGAAAAAATTGACGAATCGATTATTAATCCTGAAGTAAGAGTTTTTATTAGAGATTTGTATGACCATACCATTCAGGTGATAGACACCATTGAGGTGATGCGAGAATCGGCTTTGGCATTGATGGATTTGTATATGAACAGTATTTCAAACAAGCTGAACGAAATCATGAAAGTACTTACCATAATGGCTTCGATTTTTATTCCGCTTACGTTTGTGGCCGGTGTGTATGGGATGAATTTTGTCAATATGCCCGAGTTGGAGTGGCATTATGGATATTACTTAATTCTCGGTTTTATGCTGCTGATGGTGGTGGGCATGCTTGGATATTTTAAATCAAAAAAATGGTTATAATATGGTATCAAAATCACTTTTTAATTTTTTAGAAGACTTAAAACAAAACAATCAAAAAGATTGGTTTGAGAGTAACAAAAAGCAGTTTCAGGAAGAGGAAAAGGCACTGAAAAACTTTTTCAATTCCATTACTGCAGGGCTTAATGAATTTGACGAAATTGAAAAAACCAAAATATTCAGGATTTACAAAGATGTGCGTTTTAGCAAAGATAAAACTCCCTATAAAACACACCGAGGTGCCAACTGGATGCGTGCCGGTGCACATCGCAGGGGGAGTTACTACCTGCATCTGGAGCCGGGAAATACATTTTTGGCTTGTGGTTTTTTTGAACCCAATCCGCAGGACTTATTGCGATTCAGAAGGGAGTTTGAAATGGACGATACTCATATAAGAAAAATTTTTAGTCATCCTGATTTCAAAAAAGAATTTAACGGTTTTGACAAAAGCAATCAGGTAAAAACCGCTCCCAAGGGTTTTGATAAAGACCACAAAGCCATCGATTTGATTAAAAATAAAAGCTTCTATGTCATTCATTATTTTTCAGACAAAGAAGCTTTGGATGCTGATTTTTCAAAAGAAGTGATACGCTTGTTTAAACTTACGCTTCCTTTTTTAGATTATATGACAGAAGTGGTAACCACCGATTTAAACGGGGTTTCAATTCTTTAATATACATTCACAATTTTATAAGTCACGGTATTAAAAGAAAAGCTGTCGCCGGCTTTTTTTCCTTTTAAATACTCATAGATGGGAGCATCTGTTGAAATGGAGTAGTAGTTTTTACTGTCGTTTAAATCCAGTTTTCCAAGAGCCACAGCTATAAAAAAGAAGTTTTTTTCTGTCTCTACCAAACTGCCATTGCCTACCACAGTATGTTCCTGTGAAACGTCAATGCGCTTTAACTGTTCTTTGGTGCGTTCAGAGTTTTCAATATAGCCGGCATATTTTTCAATTTCGTTGAGCATTTCGCCTTTACCTCCATCTTCATTATCAGATTGAGCACCTTCACTTTCCAGAGCTTCTTTTACGACTTCAATTTCTCTTTGGTATTTTTCTATCTGCTGGTTTAAAATTTCCAGGCACTTCATGTAGAGTTTATTCTTAATCATTTAATGCAATTTTACTTTGCAAAAGTAGTTTCAATTCCTATTATATTGATTAAAATGTTAATAAAAATTCCATTAGACAATAATTATAAGCCATAAAGCTTATAATGTGTTTTTATAAGTCTTAAAGCTTATAATTTTGTTTTATAAGTCATTTAACTTATATTTGTCTCAAAATAGAAATCATGGTAGCCGTTTTAACAGCAGATTTGATTAATTCAACTTCCTATAATAAACCGTTTCTAAATGAGGTTATTACTACATTAAAAATAGAATTTGAGAGTATTTCAAATGAACAGGATGCCTACTTCTCTCTTTTCAGAGGTGATAGTTTTCAAGGAGTGGTAAAGAACCCCGAAACAGCGTTGCATATTGCTTTAAAGATTAAGTCGGCCGTGTTAAAAGTGAGGGATATATCCGAAAAAAAGTCAAACATTCCAATAGCCGATGTGCGAATTGCCATTGGTATAGGGGAGGCCGATTTTAATGAAAAAACCATCGCTGAATCTAATGGAGAAGCTTTTCAATTTTCGGGAAATACGCTCGACACTATGAAGGTTGAGAATAAAAAAATCAGTCTTAAAACAGCCAGTCAGCAGGTTAACGATGAGTTTGAAGTGAGTCTGAAGTTTTTGGACAGCCTAACCAGCAAATGGTCAGTAGCTTCTGCTGAAGTAATTTATTACCTTCTTAAAGGAATGAAAGAACAACAAATTGCCAATCTTTTAGGACGCAGCCAAGCAGCCATCAATCTTAGAAAAAAAGCTGCCGGATGGGAAGAAGTACAGTTATTGTTACAAAGGTTTAATCAGGTTTTTTCAAAATCCTAAATTATGAACGATACCCTGCTCATCGCATTACAGTTAATGTTGGCACACATACTTACAGATTTTGTGCTTCAGCCCGCAAAAGCCATTCAACAAAAAAGGGAGCGCAAAATAAAATCATCTTTTCTGTACCTTCATGCATTTACAGCAGGATTGCTAACCTATTTGTTTTTACAGCAATGGGCGAGCTTTTTGGTTCCGGTTCTTGTTATGATATCCCATTTTGGAATCGATTTGTGGAAACTCAATCAAAAGGAAGACAATTTAAAAACCTTTCTTCTGGATCAGTTTCTTCACCTTTTGATTTTACTTTTTGCCTGGCTATACCTTACTGAAAATTTTGAAGCCGTATTTCCATTTCTTTTGTCACTTCTTGAAACTCGAAATACGCTGATTCTAATTTTAGGCTATTTAATTGTTATTTTCCCTTTTGGGTTTATCATAGGTAAAGCCACAAAATCCTGGCAAGAGGAAATCGAAAAAGAAGATAAAACAAACAGCCTGGAAAAAGCAGGCCGTTATATTGGTATTTTTGAGCGTGTACTGGTGCTAACTTTTGTAATCACACACCACATTGCTGCCATCGGATTTCTTATAGCTGCAAAATCTATATTACGCTTCAGTGATAAAAATCAAAGCAATAGTCGAAAACAAACGGAATATGTCCTCATCGGTACTTTGATGAGCTTTGCACTCACAATTATTTTGGGCTTTTTAATGAACACACTCATACTCTAACAACTGAATATTGCTCTTCAGTCGCTCGGTTACCAGATTCATCATGCGCTTGTTTAATGCCGAAGAATTTAAAATATAAGTTTCATACTCTTCCAATGTAAATTGCCCGATAACCATTCCTTTTAATGAGTTTCTGAATTTGATGTCTTTTTGAATGGCGTTTTCGATATAATTCAATTTTTTGTCCAGCGAAAGCGTATAAAAAACATTTTTGTGTTTGGCTGTATAGTTTTTAAAAACCATTACAAAAAGGTCGTTTTGCAATTTAACAATGGGACGTAAGGTTTTGTTTTGAAATTGTTCATCGGCACTCATAAAAGGAGTTACTTTTGCAGAAGAAATTTCGGGTCGTAGGGCGGTTAATTCAAGGTCTCGGGAGTTCATAACTTGAAGTTTTATTAAAATTAAGCAATGAAGCCTTCAATTTATTATTAAAACAAACCGAGTTATAAACGATGTTATCAACATTAAAAAACTTAAAACTGCCTTAAATGATAGGTGTTTTCAAAGTATTTGGCGTAAATTAGTAATTCAATACCTCAAAATATGTCAATCATAAAATCAATCAATCCATACAACGACCAAGTCGTTGATACTTTTAAAATCCAAAGTGATACGGAAGTCGAAAAGGTTTTAGAAAACGCTTATAAACAATTTGAGTCGTGGAAAAAAACTTCCTTTGAGGAAAGGAAAAAATACCTGCTTGCTGCTGCCGAAGTGCTGAAAAAAAACAAGCACGATTATGCAAAATTAATCACGCTGGAAATGGGAAAACCCATTAAGCAAGCCATTGCCGAAATTGAAAAATGTGCCTGGGTGTGTGAGTTTTATGCCGAAAGTGCCGAAAAGCACTTAGCCAATGAAATCATTCAAACCGATGCTCATAAAAGTTACATTTCCTATGAACCATTGGGTGTAATTTTAGCTATTATGCCTTGGAATTACCCGTTTTGGCAGGTGTTTCGTTTTGCAGCACCGGCGTTGATGGCAGGCAATGTGGCCGTTTTAAAACACGCATCCAATGTTTTTGGGTCTGCCCTGAATATTCAAAAAGTATTTGAACTTGCCGGATTTCCCAACCATTGCTTCAACACACTTTTGATTGAAACCAAGCAGGTTGAAAAGGTAATTGAAAACAAAGCCGTAAAAGCAGTAACACTTACGGGCAGTGAAGCTGCCGGAGCTGCTGTAGCTTCCACTGCCGGAAAAAATATCAAAAAAACCGTTTTGGAATTGGGTGGCAGTAATGCCCTCATCGTTTTTAAAGATGCTGAGATAGAAAAAACGGTGGATACCTGTATTCAAGCACGATTTCAAAATACCGGGCAAAGCTGTATCGCCGGAAAGCGCCTGTTGATTGATGAAAATATTGCCGATGTATTTCTTGAAAAATTAATCAAAAAAGTAAAAAGTTTAAAAAGCGGTAATCCCGAAAATGAAGATACTTATATCGGAGTGATGGCACGTGAAGATTTGGCTGAAGAACTGGAGATTCAACTAATAAAATCGGTTGAAAAAGGAGCCAAAATTTTAGTGGGAGGGAAGCGTGAAGGTGCTTATTTTGAACCCTCAGTGGTTGAAAATGTAAGCCCGCAAATGGAAGTTTTCAGCAAAGAAACTTTTGGCCCGCTACTGGCAGTCACCCGTTTTAAAACCGAAGCAGAAGCCGTTGCACTTTCCAACAATTCGCCCTACGGATTGGGAGTTTCGCTATTTTCACGTAATATTCAACGTATGGAGTCACTCATTCCCCAATTTGAAGAAGGTGCAGTATTTATCAACTCATTGGTAAAAAGCGACCCGCGCCTACCTTTCGGCGGAATTAAAACTTCCGGTTATGGGCGTGAATTGAGTAAAGAAGGCATCCGGGAATTTGTAAACGTAAAAACGGTTTTTATAAATTCTTAATTTGATTTAGCCAAAGTTTTCAGGTCTTTACCTGTGGGCTCTTCAAACAGTTCCAGTTCAAAATAAGGCGCAGAAGCGATAATGTGGTCAAACACGTCGCTCATAATGGCTTCATAGTTTTCCCAACGTTTATCGGCACTAAAACAGTATATCTCCAAAGGAATGCCTTGAGCAGTAGGCTGCAGTTGCCGCACCATAATCATCAGGTTGTTGTTGATGCCGGTATTTTGACGCAATGAAGTATCGATGTATTTTCTGAACACCCCAAAATTGGTTTGGTTTCTTCCGTTAATCAAAACGCTTTTATCGGCTTCCACGCGTTTATTGTGGCGTTCAATTTCGCGTTGGCGATGCTCGATATAAGGCTTGATTAATTGGATTTTTTTAAGCTCTTCGATCTTTTCAGGGGTTAAAAATTGTATCGAGTTTTGCTTGATAAAAATAGCTCTTTTAATACGCCGCCCACCGGACTCCTGCATACCTCGCCAGTTTTGAAACGAGTCGGCTATCAAGCTGTAAGTGGGTATGGTGGTAAAGGTATTGTCCCAGTTTCTAACGGTAACAGTTGCGAGATTGATATCAGTAACGGTTCCGTCTGCTCCAAATTTGCTGAAGGTAATCCAGTCGCCAATTCTCACAATATCGTTCACCGAAACCTGAATGGAAGCCACAAACCCCAAAATAGTGTCTTTAAAAATCAGCAGGATAATGGCTGATGCAGCACCCAGTGAAAAAAGGCTCATTACTTCTCTTCCGGTGATGACATAAATGACAAACATACCCGCAACTCCCCATAAAAAAATAAGAATTACCTGCAGGTAACTTTCCAATGGTTTGTCTGCATATTGTTCCTTGGTACGTAAGTAGTTTTTGGAAGACCTGAGAATACTTCGTAAGATTTTTACTATCAGAATAATTCCGTAAACACTTAGTATGGTATTGAAGATTTTATACCAAAACGGAAATTCATCAAAGACATACACAAAAGCCTCTTTCAGAAGCAACAGCGGAATGATATGAGCGATGTATCTCGGAAAACGGCTTTGAACCAGAAAGTCATCAAAGGTGGTTTTGGTTTTTTCGGAAAAAATCACAAAAAGTTTTACTACAACTCGCCTTAGCAATCTATCAAAAGCCCAGGCCAAACCGCCAAGTAAAATCAGTAAGACAACTAAATTAACGTGTTTTGCAACAAAAGGAGTAACACCCTGATCAACCAAATAATCTCTCAGCAGAACACTGTAGCCAATTACATCTTCTTTACTTAGCATAAATCACGCTGCTGTATTTTCTTTCCATATATAAAGTCCCGAAAGGCAAAAGTGAAGCCACCAACACACCGGCAAGCGTTTTTTTGTTCCAGTTCAGTTCTGTGTTCAGCATAAAGGCCAGCACCACATAAGCCAAAAACAGTATGCCGTGAGCCATACCCACCACTGAAACTGCCATGGGCAAATCCCAGATATATTTCAGAGGCATAGCAAAAAAGAACAATAAAATAAGAGAAATTCCTTCCCAGAATGCGATAACTTTAAATGCTTTGATCATTTTAAAAAAATTTCTGCAAAGGTAAGCAAACTGCAGTTTTGGTAAAACTTAAACCGGATTATTCTTCACAATGAAAATCCACATCCAGCAGGGGAGGCCTGCCCAGTCCATAAAAGTTAAAATGCCACCATTCAGACTGTATGATGGAAAAGCCAAAAGTTTCCATGCCTTCGCGTAATAGCTTTCTGTTTTGGAGAATTTCTTCCGAAAAATCATAATTATCAGTATGTGACGCTCTTCCGAAAAAGTCATAACCGCTGCCCATATCGAGTTCATTTCCGTAAAGGTCAACCAGTGTAAGATCCACCGCAGCAGCCCGGTTGTGCATCGAGCCTTGTGCCGGATTGGCCACATAAATCCTGTTGGGCATCTTTTCCCACATCTTTTTCTGTACGGAAAGCGGCCGGTAGCAATCAAAAAGTTTTATGGCATAACCGCGGTCACAAAAAAAATAGGCCGCATTGGTGAGTGCTTCGGCAACTTCCGGAAGCAAATAACATTTGGCGCAATCATACAACCGCTCGTTCAAAAAATTGTCTGTCGTTGCATAGCGGATGTCAAACACAAAAAGTGGGTCGTTTTTGCTGATTTCAGTTAAGTCTGCTTGTGCGGAAAACAACCAAGGAAAAAGCATAAAAAGGAATAAAAATCTATTTTTCAATGAAATGAGTTTTGTAATTTGTAAATCGGAAAAAAATCTTGTTTTTCCCCATCCCTAAAAGGTGACAAGAATTTTTTCTAGAACCATTCAATTTATTAAAACGATTATTTCAACTATTTAAAAGTATCTGTTTGAATTATATATAAAAAATCTTCATCAATTAAACACCCAACACCCAGCGCCCTACACCGATTATTTTTGCCAAACAAACACATTCATCCAAAAACTTGGACGATCCAACTTCGTTTTTGTAAATTTAAGGTGAATTTAAATAAGAATAAAATATGCAATTTTTAGAAGACAAAGTAGCATTGATAACCGGCGGAAGTAAAGGCATTGGATTTGGTATCGCCGAAGCCCTGATGTGGCAAGGAATTAACGTGGGCATCACCGCCCGAAGCAAATCAGCCGCTGCTGAAGCTGCCAATAAGCTGAACGATATGAATAAAGGCAAAGCCAAAGCCTTCGGTATTCAAGCAGATGTGAGAAACTACAAACAACAGGAAAAAGCCGTTCAGCAGGTGCTGGATAAATTCGGAAAACTCGATATCCTTATCGCCAATGCCGGATTGGGCCATTTTGCGCCGGTGGATGAATTGACGCTGGAGCAGTGGCAGGAAACCATAGACACTAACCTCACCGGGGTTTTTTACAGTATTAAAGCGGCCGTTGAAGAACTCAAAAAAACAAAAGGCTATATCATTACCATTTCCAGTCTGGCAGGTACCAACTTTTTTGCCAATGGCTCGGCTTATAACGCCAGCAAGTTTGGGTTAACAGGTTTTACACAGGCAGCTATGCTCGATTTGCGAAAACATGAAATCAAAGTCACCACCATTATGCCCGGTTCGGTGGCAACTTATTTTAATAATCACACTCCGGATGGTAATGACGACTGGAAAATTCAAATTGAGGATATAGGAGCGATGGTAGTCGATTTGCTGCGCATGCATCCCAGAACCTTGCCCAGCAAGATAGAGGTGAGGCCGTTGATGCCCCCGGGTAAATAAATAAAAAAAGCCGGAGTTAGTGGGCTCCGGCTTGTTAGATTTTAAAGGCTAATTCAAAATCTTTCCTGGTTGGTTGCGTTTTGGTTTCTAGTAACTAAACCGTCTTCTTGCGTTCCAAACGTCTCTCTTGTTATTGAAATCTAAGATGATGCGCTTGTTAATTTGAAGGGTATCTCTTTTCTCGCTTACCGACTCAAATAGTTTTTTAAAGATTCTCATTGTGTTAGTTTTTAATTGATTGATGATTGATTTTTTATGCCAGTCTGGATATTAGTATCCAAATCGTCTTCTACTGTTCCAGACATCTCTTTTTTGGTTCATTTGCAATAAGATGCGTCTGCCCATTTGCTGCTCTACTTTTTTGTCGCTTACTGTTCCGAAAATTCTTTTTACCGTTGTCATGATTTCTAAAGTTTAATTGATTGATATTTTTTTGTTATTCTGTCTTCTTTCATTTTTTTACCTGTCATCCGGCTCCCGTCATCCGTCATTTTCTATTTTCTTTACCTAATAGACGACACAATTATACATTTGTTACAGTACTGTGTTAAACAAAGTACCATTTAACACACTTTTAACAAACAATAGTTGATAATCAATGGGTTAGGAAAGAAGAAAAAATGATATTTTATGAAACAACGGGTTTCTTTTGGGAAAGCAGCATCGTTTTAAAACAGAAAAACCTTTGTTTATTTGTTGAAATGGAGTAAGTTTGGGTGTGCCCTCGATGAGTTTTTTAATAAATTTATTTAATTGTTCTGCAATAGTTTTTAAAAATCAATTTATTGCAGGATTAAGGAACAAAATGACTTTATAATGGCACTTTTTAAAATTGAGAACAATATCAACTTAGAACAAATCAAGGAACTTCCATTCAAACTTGAAAAGGAAATCCAAGAGTTGACAGAAAAGAACATAAAAACCATTTTCGGACTTGAGTTTGTTCGTTCTGAATTTGGATTAAACAACTTCCGAATTGACACTTTGGCTTTCGACAAGGATTCTGCAAGTTTTGTGATTATTGAATATAAAAGAGATAAAAACTTTAGTGTTATTGACCAAGGTTATGCTTACCTCTCTTTAATGCTTAACAATAAAGCAGACTTTATACTCGAATACAACGAGAACAATAAAGACAGATTAAAAAGAGACGATATAGACTGGTCACAGTCAAAAGTGCTTTTTATTTCGCCAAGTTTTACAACTTATCAAAAAGAAGCAATCAATTTTAAAGACTTGCCAATTGAACTTTGGGAAATTAAACGCTATAACAACAAGACAGTAAACTACAACCAAATTCAAACTTCAGGTGCTCAAGAAAGTGTAAAGACAATCAGCCGACAAGATGAAAACATTGAGAAAGTAACAAGAGAAATTAAGGTTTATACTGAACAAGAGCATTTAGAAAAAGCAACTGAAGAGACGAAGGAACTTTACGAAAGAGTAAAAAGTGCTATTCTTAATCTCGACAGTTTGGAAGTTAAACCAAAGAAATTTTATGTAGCTTTCGTTGCAAGTTCAAATGTGGTTGACATTCACGTTCAAAAAAACGGACTGAAATTATGGCTCAATTTACAAAAAGGTCAACTTGACGACCCAAAAGGAATAACAAGAGACGTTTCTTCGGTTGGACATTGGGGTAACGGTGACTATGAAATACAAATACGAACAGACGAAGACATTGAATATATAATGAGTTTAATTAAACAATCATTGAAGAAAAACAAAAAATAAACCTTATTAACTCACAATATTAAATATCGCCAGCGCATAGATATAAAACCTTACAAAGCGCAGCAATCCAAAAAGCAATAGACTGTTAAAAGGATATTTGATAATTCCGGCGGCCATAGTGGTCATGGAGTAGGGTATGGGCAGCAAAGCACCCACCACTATCAAAAAGCCGCCCCATTTGCGGGTATTGCGGATGTGCTTGGCCATTTTAATTTCCAGATATTCGTGTACTGCGGGTATTTTGGTGATGGCCTGCCCGATATAATAAGACACAATTCCACCGGCATAAGAGAGCACTGCCAGCATCGACAAATGAAAAACAGGCGTGGTTGATTTACTCGACCAGGCAATAAACAACTCAGGCGGTATCAAACCCAATACAGATTCTGAAAGGAAGAAAAATGTCAAAACGCCAAAAGCAGGGAAGGTTTCGGTAACAATGTTAAGCAGCTCGTTAACATCAATTACAAAAAAATGAATGGCAAACAAAGCACCCACAAACACCAATATGGCAGGTAGTGCTTTGACCATGCTGCTACCCAAAAAGCTATAAAAACCCGTATAGCTGTAATACTGGTGCAGCAGTCGAAGTCTCGATTTTTTCTTTGGTTTTTCTTCAGACATTTGAAGTATGTAATTTTTCAAGCAAAGTTAATGGTTCAATTGTAAAAACAAAAACAATCAACTGTTATTATTCACTTAATTTTTTATTCTTTTTTCATCTTGAAAAATTGAAATAAAACGAATTTCCTCCCTAAATTCTTGAAAAACATAATAAAGGTGTTATTTTTGTAAAAATGGACACTTTTGAACACATGATAGAAATACAAGAGCAGGAGAGAATTAAGGACAGAGCGTTATATTCTTATCAAAAAAAAGCCATCGAAAACATTTTTGAGCGTTTTAAAAAATTTCCTGAAAGCTATAATATTTTATACCAACTGCCCACCGGCGGCGGTAAAACAGTGATTTTTTCTGAAATCGCCAAACGTTACATCGGTGAAACCGGAAAAAAGGTACTGATTCTTACCCACCGCATTGAGTTGAGCAAGCAGACATCCACCACGCTTACCGAAATCGGCGTCAAAAACAAAGTAATCAACAGCACTGTAAAGGAAATTCCCAATGACGACGAACTCCTGTGTTATGTCGCTATGGTAGAAACCCTCAACAACCGCATCAAAGAGGGGCAGCTTAATATTAACAATATCGGGCTGGTGATTGTGGATGAAGCACATTACAATTCGTTTAGAAAACTGTTTAAGCACTTTAAAAAGTGTGATATACTGGGCGTGACCGCTACACCCTTAAGTTCCAACATCAAACTCCCGATGAAGGATACTTACAACGAGTTGATTGTGGGGCATTCCATTTCAGAATTGATTGAAAAAGGCTTTTTAGCCAAAGCAAATACCTACAGCTACAATGTGGGTCTGGGCGCACTGCGCATAGGCATCAACGGCGATTATACCGTAAAATCGTCTGAAGTGGTGTATATCGACTATGCCATGCAGGAAAAGCTTATTTATGCCTATGAAGAATGTGCCAAAGATAAAAAAACACTCATTTTTAACAACGGTATCAACACTTCGCGTTTTGTGTATGAATCGTTTAAGCGGGCGGGATATGATAACATCCGCCATTTGGACAACAAACATTCTGAGGGCGAGCGTAAGGAAATTATCGACTGGTTTAGAGAAACGCCCAATGCTATCATCACTTCGGTGGGAATATTAACTACCGGTTTTGACGTGCCCGATATTGAAACCATTATTCTCAACCGTGCCACACGCTCGCTGACTCTCTACCACCAAATGATTGGCCGCGGATCGCGAATTACGGAAGATAAAAAAGAATTTACCGTAGTGGATTTAGGAAACAATCTGGCTCGTTTTGGTTTGTGGGAAGACAAAGTAGATTGGTACAGCATCTTTAAAAACCCTGATTATTTCTTGGAAAACCTCATAGCCGATGAATCCATCGAGCGGAATTTTGCCTATGAAATGCCCAAGGAAGTCCGTGAAAAATTTAAAAAAACCAAGAACGTAGATTTTGACGTGGAAGCTGCTTTTCAGGAAGCCAAACGAAAGGGCTTAAAGCCCAAAGTTGCTATCGACCAAGCCATCGAGCAGCACGCACAAATGTGTCTGGAAAACAGTGAAGACGCTTTTGAAGCGATGAAACTGGCACTGCTGCTGGAAGATGCCATTGCTTTTAGGGTACAGAAATATGCTTACTGCCTGAGCAAATCAACGGACAACTACAAAGACTGGCTGCAGGAAGACTACAAACGCAGCCTTAGAGCACTTATTAGGAGAAAGATGTAGTTGTTCTTTTTCACTCAATAGAAAAGAAGACTCTAGGGACTCTAAGTTTCACTAAGAGTTACCTAATTTCTCTGTGAACTTTGTGCCTCCTTTGTTAACTCTGTGGTTAAAAAAAGTTAGGGTGATAATGAGAGTAAACTCAATCCCGGTTTTTTCTTCTAAAAATGGAGAAAATGCCTTTTCGGGGTTTTTCTTCTTTATACTCTTTGGGTCTGTCGGGATTGGTAAAAAGCCTTCTTAAAAATCCGTCGCGTTGGGTGTCTTCACACTGCGTTTGCGCCACAAGATGAGCCGGTACTTTTTCAAATTTAGCTCGGGTAATTTCGTTGTAATTGGAGTCTCTGTTTAAACTGCTGTAAAACTGTGCAAACATGGGCAGTGCCGCATTGGCTCCCTGCCCCAGGGAAGTACTCCTGAAAGGAATATTCAAATCGTTCCCCACCCAAACCACGGTTGTCAATTTGGGCGTTACAGCCACAAACCAGGCATCGCGGTTGTTTTGTGTAGTACCGGTTTTTCCGGCGATGTCGTTGTTCAGGCGGTAGGTACTTCTCAATCGGGTGGCCGTACCTTCATTCACCGTTGCCTGCATCATATTTACCATTAAATGGCGGGTATCATCACTAAAGGCTTGTTCCTTGGCAGTTTCAGGCGAAAACTCGGCAATTACTTTTCCGTCTTTGGTTTCAATTCGGGTGATATAAAAGGGCTTGCTTATATAACCCTTGTTGGTATAAGGTGTAAACGCCTGTGCCAGCTCCAAAACCGTAAGTTCAGCAGTTCCCAATGCCAGCGAAGGAACAGCGGGCAGGGTAGAGGTGATACCCATTTTTTCGGCTTGACCGATTACATTATCGATACCGGTTTCCATATGCACTTTTACAGCAATGGTATTCACAGAACGGCTCAACGCATATTTTAAGGAGTAGTTTAAATAAGGGTCGTCGTCATCGGGTTGAGATGAGTTTTGTGGAGTATAATCGCCTGAATATGTCACTTCCTGCATTGAAAAATGTGAACAAGCTTCAAGACCGTTTTCAAGCGCGGCGGTATAGACAATGGGTTTAAAAGTAGAACCCACCTGGCGTTTGCTTTGTGAAACGTGGTCAAATTGATTGGCATTATAATCTATCCCGCCAATCCAGGTTTTTACCGCTCCGGTTTGCGGGTCGATGCTCACCATTCCGGTATTGAGCAGTTTCATATAGTGGGTAAGGCTGTCAATAATACTTGCCTGTACTTTTTCGCCGGAGTCAAAACTGAAAAGTTCCATTTCTCTGGGAACATTCAGGGAGTCCATAATTTCGTTTACTTTAAAACCTTGCTCCAGCATTTTTCGGTAAACCGGAAGTTTTTTTACTTCATTTTCTACCATTCGCCTGTCGGTTTTCCACGGTGCCTGATTGCCCCAGGAATTTTCAAAAGCTTGTTGTAATTTGCTCATATGCAGTTTCATCGCTTCTTCGGCATACCATTGCATTTGGTAATCGATGGTGGTGTAAATCTTCAAACCGTCGTTGTAGAGGTTGTAGGGTTTTCCGGTTTCGTCCTTCAAGGTGTCGAGTATGCGGGTTACTTCCTTACGTAATTCTTCCCTGAAATGAGTGGCAAGTCCGCGGTTATGGTTAAAGTACTGATAGTTGAGACTCAGAGGTTGGGTTTTGGCATCTTCACCAATGTCGGGGTGCAGGTATTTGTATCTCACCATTTGGTCAATCACCACGTTTCTTCTTCCCAGACTGCGTTCAGGAAACAAACGGGGGTTGAAAAGATGGGAAGCTTTTAAAGTGCCCACCAGTGTAGCGGCTTCTTCAATAGTTAACTCTGAAGTGGTGGTGTTGAAAAACTTTTGTGCGGCGCTTTCAATGCCAAAAGTATTGTCGCTAAAGGGAACGGTATTGAGATACAGTGTCAGGATTTCTTCTTTGGTGTAGATCTTCTCAATGCGCCTAGCGATGATAGATTCTCTGAATTTGGTAACGACGATCCCAATTTTATTGACATCATTTCTTCCGTAAAGGTTTTTGGCAATTTGCTGTGAGAGCGTACTCCCGCCACCGGCAGAAGCATCCTGCAGTAAAATGGTTTTAAAAAATACCCGTAGTAAACTTTGCCCGTCAATACCGCTGTGGTCATAAAACCGGGAGTCTTCAGTGGCTACCAATGCGTGTATCAAGTGATTGGGAAATGCCTCATAAGGAACCGACTGCCTGTCAAAACGATAGTATTTACCCAGCAGTTTTCCGTCTGAAGAAAGTATTTCAGAAGCTTCACTTTGCCTGATTTCCGAAAGCTGTTTTTTGGTGGGCAATGGCCCCCACAAACCCAGCAACACGCTTAAGTAAAAAAGAAACAGTGCCGTAATGACACTCGTTACAAAATAGAGTATCCTTTTTACCGGCTTAGATTTTACTATTTTCAAGGATTAGGTTTTATAGTCAAAGTTAAAACGAAGTTTAAAAAAGGGTATTGCTATTTAAAAAATATTTAACGTGAAGGAGAAATGAAATAGTCTGCTTTGACTTTTTTCTCGCCACTAAGGCTCAAAACCACTTAAGTTTAATGAGTATTTTAACCTTTCGTGAAGTTTTAATACTAAAAAGCCTCTCCGGTCAGGAAAGGCTTTAAAATAAGTTTGCTATAAAAGTTAATCCAAACCACCTCTGCGGTTTCCGTCACGTTGAGCGGGCCAGTTCATCTGCTCACCGGTTCTGGGGTTGATGGGCAAATTGGCTTTTTCACGGTTGGTTCTTTCCGGGTCTTCACTGGCCAGATAGGTCATAATAGCAATCAAGGCCACATTGTTTTTTACATCATCAAAAACTATTTTGTCATAGGTGTCTAAATTGGTGTGCCAGGTATAGTTCCAATATGACCAGCTTAACGAACTCATCATAAAAGCAGGTGCACCGGCAGCTACAAACGAAGAGTGGTCAGACCCTCCGCCGGAAGGAGTCCCCGGAAAAGTGGTTTCCAAACCTTCTTTAAATTGAGCCGGAACATCGTGTAACCAGCGACCCAAAAAGTCATAGGCGTGTAAAAACCCTTGTCCGTTAATACTGACAACCCGCCCGGTTCCATTGTCTTGATTAAAGAGCACCTGAAGGTTGTCCACTATATGAGGGTTGTCCTTAACATAAGCACGTGAACCGTTAAGTCCCTGTTCTTCACCGCCCCATAGACCCACTATAATAGTGCGCTTTGGATTGGGGTAGTGCTTTTTCAAAATACGGGCAATTTCCATCATAGTTACAGAACCGGTACCATTATCTGTAGCCCCTGTACCGCCGTCCCACGAATCATAATGTGCAGATAAAATAATATATTCGTCGGGTTTTTCGGTGCCGGGTAGGGTAGCAACGGTATTGAAAGTGGGTACTTCACCTAGTTCTTTAGCCTCAGCATAAAGCCTGATTTGAGGCTTGGCTCCATTATGTGCCAATCGGTACAGCGTGCCATAATCTTCCAAAAGAATATCGATGGTTGGTATTTTCTTCACGCGGGCACCAAATATTTTATTGGCTCCAAAAGCTCTGGACCACTGCGATTGAATGATACCCACGGCTCCGGCATTTTCAAGTGCTGCATCAAGTGTGCGGGCGTTGTAGCCGGTGTTTCTAATATTTTGATTCCATTGTTCGGTTTGAACGGCGCGCTCTTCTTTCATTTTTTCAAAAGAAGCTTCTTTGGCAAATTCTTCCCAGTTGTAATCGGGCCTTCCGGTCATTTGTGGCATAGACACCAACACAAATTTTCCTTTAACAGAAGGCAGCCATCGCGCAAAACTTACAGAGTCTCTAATGTTATCGGGAAGTGTAACCACTTCAGCAGTGATGCCTCTTCTGGGAGTGGGGGCACTCCAGGCCAATTGCATTCCCATCAATGATTTTACTCTGGGATAAACCATATCAATGTGAGTTACGCCTCTTTCCCAGCCACGCCAGGTGCCATATTGTTGGTTTTCTACTGAAATACCCCAGGATTTGAACTTTTCAACAGCCCAGTCATGTGCCTTTTTTTGCTGTGGTGTTCCTACCAATCGGGGACCGATAACGTCGAGCAATTCATAGGCCAATTGTTCCACCTGCGAATTTTGTTCTACTTCCTGAATAATGTTGTTGATTACGGTTTGCTTGTCTTGAGCAATGAGAAAACTGCTAACAAAAAGAAAACCAAGGAGAAAGGTAAGTTTTTTCATGTATTATAAAGTTTATGATTTTTTTCAAATATAGAAAAATGCGGCAGTGAACCACTGTTAAAAAAATCCCAATAAAAAAAAGCCCGATTTGTGCCGGGCTTTTTCAAATATTAATTTGGATAATCTATTTTATTTCAACCAATTCAACTTCGAAAGTTAAATCTTTTCCGGCCAGGGGATGGTTTGCATCTACGACGATGGTGTCTTCTTTGATTTCATGTAAAACCAGCTGCCTTTCAGAACCATCCGGAGCTTTTGAAATCAACCCCATGCCAACTTCCAGCTTCAACTCTTTGGGCAATTTGTCTTTTTCAACTTCATGAAATAACTCTTCTTTCACTTCACCATAGGCTTCGCTATGCGGAATTTGGATGGTTTTCTTCTCATTTACTTTCATATCAAGGACACCTTGTTCAAATCCGGGGATTAACTGACCTTGTCCCATAGTAAACTCAAGAGGTTCGCGTTGTAACGAACTGTCAAAAATTTGTCCGTTTTCTAATTTTCCGGTGTAATGTACTCTTACGGTGTCGTTTAATTTTACTTGACTCATTTGCTTTGTTTTATATTAAAAAATGTATTGCTGCGAAACTAAGGGTTTCATTTTGAAATACAAAGTCAATACTATTTTGATTGGCCAACTTAATAAAAGTTTAACAAGAAGTTATAAGCTGATTATTGTCATTTTTGATTCATGTTAGTATCTTTATTTTTATGACAGGTTTATAAATTCAAACACGATGAAAAAGAATGTCCCCGTTTCCACAATAATGACCAAAAATGTCATCAAATTGAACCTTAGCGATGAGCTAACCAAGGCAGAGACTTTGTTTAAAAAACATAACATCCGCCATATTCCTGTGGTTACAGGCACCAAAATAATCGGAATGCTGAGCTATTCAGATTTATTGAGAATATCATTTGCCGATGCTGTTTTTGAGGATGAAGAAATTGATAGTGTGGTGTATGATATGTTTGATATCAGCCAAGTAATGACCAAAAACATTGTAACTGTAACCGAAGAAACCACCATTAAAGAAACCGCAGAGATACTCGCTTCCAGAGAGTTTCACGCACTTCCGGTGGTAAAAGGTGAACATTTGGTGGGCATTGTTACCACAACCGACTTAATCAAATACTTGTTGGAGCAGTATAAATAAACTGATATTCCATAACTTTGCGTAAAAGCATTTTTATGTCAAACATTGGTTTAATTATCGAAGAAAGAAGCCGTGATATTGGTGATTTTTTGGTGGGTAGATTACTTCCTTTCCGAAAAAAAAGAATGGTGGGTCCCTTTATTTTTATAGACCATATGGGGCCAACAACACTTGGACCCACAAACTATATGGACGTAGATCAGCACCCACATTGCGGACTCTCCACACTCACTTTTATGCTCGAGGGCGAAATTGTTCACAAAGACAGTATAGGTTCCAAACAACTCATTACTCCCGGAGCTGTCAATTGGATGGTAGCCGGAAAAGGGGTTACCCACACCGAAAGAACTCCTGAATCCTTACGAAACGGTCAAATTTATACCGCTCACGGCTATCAAATATGGGTAGCTCTCCCCAAAGACATGGAAGAGTGTGAACCTGAATTTCATCATTTTGAAGCTTCTCAACTTCCCGTTTGGAAGGAGGGAGGTGCCACTTTCAAACTTATTGCAGGTGAGGGGTATGGGCAAAAATCGCCTGTTCCGGTGAAATCTGAACTTTTTATGATTGAGATTTTTTCTGAAAATGGTTTTGAACTAAACACCGCCGGAAAGTTAAAAGGAGAGATTGGCATTTGTATCGTTGAAGGTGAAATTGAAGCTTGTGGTAGCCTTGTTGAAAAAGGGAATATGCTGGTTTCAAAAGTAGATGATGCCTGTAAAGTGATTGTTAAACCCAATACCCATTTGTTACTATTTGGCGGAAAACCTTTTGATGAAGAACGCTTTATTTATTGGAATTTTGTTTCTTCCGATAAGGAAAAACTGGAAGAAGCCAAAGAAAGATGGCGCAACAAGCAGTTTCCGAAGGTTCCGGGAGATGATACTTACGTATTAATGCCCGAATATTAAAGTTCTACTAAACGTATGAGTAAATTTTAATAATCAATCAAAATCTTGTATATTCATTCGCTAATAAAAAAACTGCTATGAAACGCACTATCTACATATTAACTCTTTTATTATCAACTGCTTTAATGGCACAGCAGCCCACCCATGTACCGGGCCCGCAGACCAATACTCCTATTGATTTGACCAGTTGGTTTGACATTATTGTATTTATTGTACTACCGCTGGTTATGGTGTTTTTCTATTTTCAATGGAGGCATCAGGTTAAAAAGGAAAAAGAAGAAGCCAAAAAGAAAGAAAAAGATTCATAAAAAAGGGCAAACCTACTGGATTGCCCTTTTTCGCGTCGCCCTAAATTAAAAATCACTTAATTCCCGGCCATAGAAGCCTCAGAATCAAGCAATGCGAAAAACTTGTCTAAATCGGGTATAAGAACAATACGTGTACGTCTGTTCTTTGCCATGTTTTCACGACTGTTATTTTCCACCAAAGGAATAGAACTTCCTCTACCGGCGGCTATTAACTTTTCAGGAGCTACATTGTATTGATTTTCAAGTATTCTTACAATGGAAGTAGCTCGCTTTACGCTCAAATCCCAGTTGTCTTCCAAAACAGCTGTATTAATACTTCTGGGGTCGGTGTGTCCTTCTACCATCACTTCCAGGCTGGGCTCAGAATTGATAACATCGGCCAGTTTTTGAAGTAAATCGTTAGCTTTTGGGTTTACACGGTAGCTTCCGGTGTTAAATAACAACTTGTCTGAAACGGTAATCATCACAACCGTTTTGTCAATATCAATTTGAATGTCTTCATTGCCGTCTTCTACAGTAATCGATTTCATCAGGTTGTGAGAAACCGCAATGTTGATAGAATCTTCAATGGTTTTAGCATTCTTCAAAACTTCAGGGTCAACCTGAGAAAGCGTCTTTCTCATATTGTCCAGCGTTCTTTTGTTCATCAGAGCCACATCATTGAGTTCATACCTTTCTTCTGAAGTTTCCCTCAACGAGTTGATTCTTTGATTATACTCTGCTACACGCTCTTCAATAACGGCAAATCGTCTTTCCAGTTCTTCTTTCTCAACGGCTGTTTTTTGAAGTTTTGTCTGGGTATTTGACAACTGTTCCTCCAGTGCCGTATACTTCTTTTTAGACACACAGGAAGTAAGTAAGCCTCCCATGATGATAGTTAAAATTAGTACTTTTTTCATTTTGAATGGTTTTAAGTTAAAAATTTGGTTTGTTAATTGCATCAAGCGATGCATTTGATTTTTAAAACGAAAGAGCCTGTTTCATACTATTTTTTTAATAAGTCTTTAGGCTACAATTAACAGTAAATTAAAGAAGTAAAAACAATTGAATGATTCTAACAGATACATAGTCAGAGTGTTGGGGGACTGATGCCTGTGTTTTAAAAAACACAAAACTCGAATCACAGAAAATTTTTATTTCATTCTTAACATTTTATAAGTCTTTTTATAGGAAAATTAGGATTCATAAGTTTCCAATTTAAACATCTTTGCTATAAATTTGAGAATCATAGTTTCAAGCTTTGAAAAAGGAAAAAGAAAAAAAAATAACCAAAACAAAAAAGTACCGCTGGCTCAGAAGAATTCTAAGGGTTTTTCTTGTGTTTGTGTTGTTTTTAATACTGCTCATTCTTTTTATCAGAAGTCCCTGGGGGCAAGGTATTATTGTTGACCGGGTGACCTCTTATGTATCTTCAAAAACCAATACTAAGGTTGAAATTGACAGATTGTTCATCACCTTTAAAGGCAATGTATTTCTCGACGGGCTTTATCTGGAAGACCGGCAAAAAGACACCTTATTATATTCCAGAAAACTGGAAGTAGATGTGCCGCTTTGGCCCATTATCACCGGAAAAGGAATAGACGTTAACCTCATTGAATGGGAAGGATTAAAAGCAAGCATTTATAGAAATGACTCGATTGAAGGCTTTAATTTTCAGTTTTTAATAGATGCTTTTGCTTCAGAAGATGAAACAGAGTTCATTGAAACTACTGAAAGTGAACCGCTCAATTTGTTTTTGGATAAAATAGAATTCAAAGATTTTGATTTAAAATATCAGGATGCTGTTTCAGGTATCGATACCCGGCTTCAATTGGGAAGTCTAAACTTACAAATGAAAAAATTGGATTTGGAAACTATGGATTTTCATATTTCCAATCTGGAAATCGACCAAACCGATGTGCATTTCTTTCAAAATCTCCCATTTCCCGAATCTGAAGGAAGTGATGAACCCGCAACGTTAAATCTGGTAGTCGATCAATTTTCAATTAAAAACCTTAACGCTGCTTATCAATCCATTCCTGATAGCATAACAGCCTTGGTTTCACTGGGGGAACTTTCGGCAGATATTTCTTTGGTAAACCTTTTTGAAAACAAAATCGAAGTGAATTATCTCAGTTTAAAAAATTCAGCTATTCGCCTCGATATTTTATCTGAAGACAGCCCGGAAATGGATGAAGCAATCGCTCAAACTAGAGACACTCCCACACAGTTTGAATGGCCGGAATGGGTGGTAAGTGTTGAAAAACTGGAACTTTTAGACAATAATTTACAGTATTCTCTAAACAATGCACAGCCTACACCGGGCAGTTTTAATGCAGATGCACTGTTTTTACAAAACTTCAATCTGGTGGGGGAACAAATCCATCTGGGTGAACAAAAAACAGGACTCCGGTTGAGCACTTTCAGTTTTCAGGAAGCCTCCGGCATTGATTTAGAACAACTCACATTTGAGTTTGCACTCCATGAGACAGACCTCCGGCTTTCTCAACTAAATTTTAAGCTCAACAATACCCTATTAGAAGGCGATTTTACATTCAGTTATGCCTCTATTAACGCCTTGATTAATCAGCCTGAAAACACACAGTTGCAAATCGAGCTTCCCACATTTTCACTGGATGCCAATGAAGCCCTGCGGTTTTCGCCCGACTTAAAATCAAACGAAGCGTTTATGGCTCTCAGCAAGCAACCGGTGCGAGGAAACATGTTTGTGGCGGGCTCATTAAGCAGTTTAAATATTAGAGATACAGATATTTTCTGGGGGCAAACCACCGCTATAAAATTAAACGGAAGCGTTCAAAACCCCACAGATGTTGATAAGCTTCAGTTAGATTTTCCGGTTTTTAACTTCAACACCGTGCGAAGGGATGTGCTGGCATTTGTTGATGAAGAGGAAATGGGTGTTTCCATTCCGGAAACCCTTTCGCTGAAAAGCAACTTTAAAGGAGCACTCGACGATTTAACCGCACAGGCAGCCCTCAAAATACCCGAAGGAGACGTTCAGATAAAAGGCAGTTATTTTAACAAAAACGAATTGGTATTTCAGGCAGATGTGCAAATTGTAGAGCTTCAATTGGGGAAACTTTTGCAAAATGAAGGTTTGGGTAATTTAAATTTTTCGCTTAAAGCGAAAGGAAAAGGAAGCGACATCAATACGCTGGATGCTGAAATGGAAGCCCGGGTCATTAGTTTTGAAATGAATGATTATGCCATCAACGACCTTGTTATTGCCGGCAAAATCAACCAAGGCGAAGGCACTGTTCATTCAGTTTATAAAGATGAAAACATCGACCTTGCTTTTGAAACTTTTATGCAACTGGACTCTGTGGCACCGCGATTTGTGGTTGATCTCGATTTAAAAGGAATCGATTTAATGGCGCTGGGCCTTACTGAAAACGACATCAGGGCTGCTTTTGTTCTCAATGCCGACTTTAAAGGAAATGCCGAAAGCTTTACCTTGGTTTCTGAAATAAGCGACGGATTGGCCGTTTATGACAACCGCTCTTACCTGCTGGGCGATTTTAAAATAGCGGCGATGGTCGAAAAAGATTCCACCTCACTCGATGTAAAAAATAAAATGATTGATTTGGAATTGCGCTCCAATGCTAATCCTGAAGAGTTTGGTCTGGCGCTGGAAAGGTATTTTAAAAGCTATTTTTCTGAAGAAGAAATCGCTTCAGTGAGCGATTCGCTGAAAAAACCGGTTTCATTGAGTATAAAATCACGCATCAACAAAGCGCCCATACTCAGCGATGTTTTTGTACAGCAGCTAAACCAGCTCGATACCATAAGCATTGACATTGATTTTAATGAAAAAAATCAAAACCTGACCGCCGCAGTTTTAATGCCCCACATCGATTATGACGGCAATGTGATAGACATGCTTGCACTCAATGTAAACTCAAACCCGGAGCAGCTAAATTTTGATTTTGGCTTTGAAAATCTCACCGCAGGACCACTTTCCATCAGCCGGTCAATTTTTGAAGGACAGTTTGAAAACCAAGACTTGCATCTGGATTTCAACTCTTATTTTGATGAAGAAAAGATTGTACAAATCAATTCTAAGTTTTCAAGTGTCAACGACACCATTCGTGCTCACATCAAACCCGAAACCTTCATCATCAACAGGCAGCGCTGGAATATTCCGGCAGGCAATGAAATCGCTTATGCGGAAAAATACTTAGCTGTCAACGATTTTCAAATCAGCCGAGAATCACAGCTTTTTGAAATTCTGACCAACAAGCCCGACATTGAAAAAGAACATCTGGCAGTGCATTTTGAAAATTTCAGACTGGAAGATTTTTTAAACTATCTCAACCCCGATGAAACCTTAGCCACCGGAAGACTCAACGGAAATCTGGTAGTTGAAGACCCCTTTGGCAGCGTGGGCCTGATAGCCGATTTAGGTATTGAAGATTTTAGTGTTATGGAAGTGCCTCTGGGCAGCCTGACTCTGGAAGCTGAAGAAGCAAACGAGAGTATCTATGATTTTAATCTCGCACTCAAAGGCGGTGATATTGATTTGGATCTTGTGGGTGATTTCCAAGCCGGTGAAGAAGCAGCAAGGCTCAACCTGAATTTAAACCTTAACGAATTAAAAATGAGTGCGCTGGCAGGGTTTTCCGGGGGTGAACTCACCGATGCTACCGGAAACATTACCGGCAATGTGAAAGTAAGCGGTACTACCGTAGAGCCTCAATACAACGGAAACTTCAGCTTTAACAATGCCCAATTTAAAGTGGCGATGCTAAACGCTACTTTTTTAATGCAAAATGAGCAAGTTTCGGTCACCAATGAAGGGCTATCGCTCAATAATTTCAGCATTCGTGATGAAAACGGAAACCGCTTTACCGTAAACGGAAAAGTACTGACTGAAGAAAGTCTTACCAATCCGGCATTTAACCTGCAATTTGATGCCAAAAACTTTACAGCCTTTAATTCCACCAGAGCCGATAACGATTTGTTTTATGGCAAAGCGGTGTTTGATGTGGATGCCAAACTAACCGGCGATTTAAATTTGCCACAACTCGATTTGCGTTTTAATATCGGGCAGGAAACCAATATCACCTACATTCTTGCCGATTCTGAACTTGAAATGGAAGAACGTGAGGGCGTAGTGATTTTTGTGAACCGTGAAAATCCGGACGACATACTCACCCAAACGCGCGAAGATACCTTTACACTCACCGGGTTTGCCATAAATTCAATTATCACTATCAATGAAAACGCTGTATTCAATGTTATCATAGACGAGCGCACCGGCGACAACCTGCGAATAGGAGGGGAGGGCAATCTAAACTTCAATATCTATCCCAACGGACGAACCACACTTTCGGGCAGGTATGTAATGAGCAAAGGACATTTTGAAATGAATTTATACAACCTTGTGCGCAGAAGGTTTGAAGTGCGGCCGGGAAGCAGTGTTACCTGGTCCGGTGATCCTTTTGATGCCAATCTCGATATTACCGCTATTTACAGAATTCAAACATCAGCCTCGTCTCTAATGGCTTCCGGAGCCATGAGAGCAAGTACCGAAGAAATAGGCAGATACCGACAGCAATTGCCATTTTTGGTTTATATGAATATCGATGGCGAGCTTACACAGCCTTTATTAACCTTTAATCTGGATATGCCGGAAGATTCTCGAGGAGCAATAGGTGGTCAAGTTTATAACAGAGTGCGCGCTTTAAACCAGCAGGAAGAAGAGCTCAATAAACAAGTTTTTTCATTGTTGGTACTCAACCGATTCTTTCCACAATCGGGTAGTGACGGCAGCGGCGGCGGAACTATGGCGCTTGCGCGAAACAACCTCAATCAGGCACTTTCAGACCAGTTGAATATGTTTTCCAATCAATTGCTGGGCAGTACCGGTTTTGAGCTTGATTTTGGATTGGACAGTTTTACTGACTATCAGGGCAACGGCACTCAGGAAAGAACCCAACTGGATATAACTGCCCGAAAGCGTTTGTTTAACGACCGTGTGATAGTGAGTGTGGGCAGTGAAGTAGATATTCAGGGCAGCAGTGGCGACCCCAACGAAAGCACTCCCGTAATTGGAAACGTAAGTGTGGAATATTTAATTACCGAAAACGGACGCTTTCGCTTAAAAGGCTTTCGCCGAAATCAATATGAAAACGTGATTGACGGCCAGTTGATAGTAAATGGTATCGCTTTTATTTTTACAAGAGAGTTTAACCAATATAAAGAACTTTTTGCCAGACAAGTGGAGGCAGAAGTAAATAACGATGAAACCAAAGATGATAAATAGCTATAGTACCCTTTATATAACTTTTGTTTTATCAGTCCTGCTAATCGCTTTGCAATCCTGCAATGTAAAACGGTTTATCCCCGAGGGCGAACAACTCTATACCGGAGCCAACATCGATTTTGAAGGAGATACAAAAATAAGTGGTTTTGGAAGTGTAGAAAGCGATGTTGAAGATGTGCTGAGACCGGAACCCAACTCTAAAATTTTAGGTTCCAGACTGGGATTATTGGTGCATTATAAAAGTCAACGTGAAAAACCCGGATTTTTGAACAAATTCCTCAACAAAAGAATAGGCGAAAAACCCGTTTATATTTCTGACATCAATATTGAACAAACTGAAAAACTTATTGTTAACAGGCTTGAAAACCGAGGGTTTATTTACAGTTCTGTGGTTTCAGAAATCACTGAAAACGAAAAGAAAAAACAGGCAAAAGTAAATTATACAGTAGCCTTAGCTGAACCCTATTTATTGGAAAATTATGTACTTGACAGCGATACTTTGGCGGTTTATGATGCTATCAATGCAACCCTTTCAGAAACCGAACTTAAAAAAGATATGCGATTCGATTTGAATGAGTTACAACGTGAGCGTGAACGTATTGATTTAAGCTTAAAACAAAGAGGTTATTACAATTTCAACGAAAATTTTCTCATTTTTGAAGCAGATACCAATCAGTATAAGAATCGTAGGTTTGATTTGTTTTTACGCTTAAAGCGTGAAGTTCCCGAAAAATCAATCATTCCCTACCAAATAGAAAGGGTAAATATCTATCCCAACTATCAGGTGAGTGACGAATATTCTGAAGCCGATATCATTCGGCTGGATGAAAAAAACTTTTACCAAAAAGAAGAGTTTTTTAAAGAAAGAAGGCTACTCCCATACCTGTTAATCAATGAAGGAGATTATTTCAGTCCGGAAAACTCCAGAAATACAGGTAGAAGATTGACATCTATAGGTGCCTATAAATTTGTGAACATTCGCTATGATGAAATCGACAGTCTGGCAACAGATGAGCTGGGAAAACTGGAAGCCAATATCTTTTTGACACCTTTGGACAAACGCTCTATCAGGGCAGAATTGCAAGCGGTTACCAAATCAAACAACTTTGCAGGTCCCAGCTTGTCCACCACCTTGACCAACCGAAATTTATTCAGAGGAGGTGAAATTTTAAACCTCACATTGAAAGGCGGCTATGAATTTCAAATTGCTTCGGGTAGTCAGTCCGGTTTAAGCAGTACATTGATTGGTGCCGAAGCCGAATTAATCTTTCCGCGGGTACTTTCACCCATTTCCATCAGTGACGACTGGTTTAAGTACAACATTCCAAAAACGGTAATAAATGCAGGGGTGGATTATTTAAGTAGAACCAAACTCTACAGTTTAAATACCGTATCCGGTCGTTTTGGGTATGTTTGGAATGCTAACAGATTTATTACCCACGAGTTTTTTCCGGCGACCATCAACTATGTTAACCTTTCAAACACCACGCCTGAGTTTGAACAAATTTTGGACGACAATCCATTTTTAAGAAACAGTTTTAATCAGCAGTTTATAGCCGGTTTAACCTATTCATTCACGTACAACGGATTGGTGGATGCATTAAAAACACATCAGATTTTTTTAAATACAACACTGGATATAGCCGGAAATACCTTGTCCTTAGTCACCGGAAGTGGTGAAGTTCCCAAGTCATTTTTAGGGCTTGAATATGCCCAATATGCCAAAGCCGATTTGGATTTACGCTATCATTTGCGTGTGGGTTCCGGGCAAAAATTGGTTGCCAGAATTTATGGTGGCATTGGACTTCCTTACGGAAATTCTGAAGTGATGCCTTTTACCAAACAGTTTTTTTCGGGGGGTCCCTATAGTGTGAGAGCTTTTAGAATACGTTCATTAGGCCCGGGAACCTATGTGCCGGAAGGTGATAATGTAAATTCGTTTTTTGAGCAAACCGGAAACATACGTTTAGAAGCCAATATGGAATACCGATTCCCTATAGTTTCCTTCTTAAAAGGTGCTGTTTTTGCCGATGCCGGAAATGTATGGAATACTAAAGGCAATAATTCTTTATCCGGCGGCGAATTTAGTAACGATTTTCTGGATGAACTGGGTATGGGAGCAGGGGCTGGAGTGCGTATTGATATTCAGGGGTTTGTTATTCGGTTTGACTTGGCGGCTCCAATAAAATCGCCACAATTGCCAAAAGGGGAACGCTGGAACTTTGATTACAAAAATCCTATTTTGAATTTTGCAATTGGTTATCCATTCTAATTTGAAATAAAGTTGGATCTAAACAACCGAAGTTGTGTTAACACTTTTTCAGCTTCATAATAAAAAACATCGCTTAAACTGTCGTCAGACTGTTTCAGGTTGTAAGCACTTTCAATAAGGTGCTTGTATTTCTTCTCAAGCCTTTTCAAATTAATTTTACCGGGGATAGTGGATACATTGGCTTCCATAATAGGAGTACATAGTTAACTTTCTAAATATCGCAAATTATTTTGATTTAACAAACTAAATATTAATTAATTAACAATTATTTTATTTGCCGAAACACTAAAAATTATAAATGTGTTAAAACAGTGGGGCTTTCAAAGGAATTTGAATACTTTTATTGTTTAAAACTTTGCTATGAAATCAAAAAGCTACCAAACTATTTTAGATTTAAGAAATACTGACATCGGTATTTTATTGTTAAGACTTGGAGTGGGCGGACTGATGCTAACTCATGGAATCCCTAAACTTATGAGGCTTTTTGGCAGCGAGCCCATTCAATTTGCAGACCCCATTGGCATTGGCGTTGAAGCAAGTTTAACACTCGCTGTTTTTTCAGAAGTAATTTGTTCCATACTGATAATAGTGGGTTTAGCTACTAAACTGGCAAGTATTCCATTAATAATAACTATGGCTGTTGCATTTTTTGTTATTCATGCCGATGATCCTTTTCAGCGTAAGGAATTGGCATTGTTTTTCCTGATTGTCTATGTTGTACTGTTGTTTACCGGCAGTGGTAAATACTCGTTGGACCATTATTTTTTAAAGCGAAAGGCCGAAAATGAAAGCAATAAATAGGTACAGTATTTGTTGTAATAGTATGAAATTCTAGTAAAATGAAAAAAGCTTTATTATTTATTGGAGTGTTTTTAATTTCATTGCCTGTCTTTTCACAGATTGACAACAATTCCGGTTTTGGAACACCCATCAATGCACGAGAGAGCAATAATACGTTTAATGAGCCTTTGCGAAGCACCAATCCGCGTAGTCTTTCTAATAATAACAGTTTCTTAAACACTACTGAAAACAAACCCAAGCCCTTAAGCACCGAAGAAGAAAAAGAGTTTAATATGACCACTGACAATGGTTTGCTTACGCGAAAATTTGATTACAAACCCAGCTGGCTAACCAAAGATTCTGAAGTTAAAAGTGAATTTGGCAAAACCCAATTGCTGGGAACTTTTGGCACAGAAAGTCGCACCATTGAAATTCTATGCCGCGACCATCAGTATGTAGATGGGGACAGAGTAAGAATTATTGTCAACGACCAGGTAGTGGTTCACAATGTTAACCTGAGAGCCGATTTTCAGAGCTTTTTGGTTGATTTAAAAGAAGGGCGCAACGTGATTGAATTTGAAGCGCTCAATCAAGGAACCTCAGGGCCTAATACAGCTCATTTTAGAGTTTATGACAGCAACGATAATTTAATTACAGAAAATGTCTGGAACTTATTAACGGGCGTTAGAGCCACTTTGGTGGTTATTCAAGGAAACTAAATCGATTTTCTCAAATAAATATACTCCATAAATGCCCTAATTCGCACATTATGGAGTTTTTCTTTTCCAATTATCTAAAAACTAACATTTGTCATATTTTATACGTTAATATTTAGTAAATTTAAGTGCTGATTTTCCTGATTATTCATCACCTAAATTATTAATTATGAAAGTATTCGACAATAAGCACATCAAAAATGTAGCCTTTGTCGGGGCCCATCACTCCGGCAAAACAACACTGGCAGAGACCATGTTGTTTGAGGCCGGATTAATCAACCGAAGAGGGACTACAGAACAAAACAATACCGTATCAGATTACCACGAACTAGAGCACCAACGAGGTGCTTCTGTTTTTGCTACCCCTTTGCATACTGAGTGGCGCAACTACAAAATCAACATTATTGATACCCCAGGTATGGACGATTTTATTGGTGAGATAATTTCTTCCATTCGCGTGGCCGACACACTGGCAATGATTATCAACGCCAAGCACGGTGTAGATGTGGGCACTGAAATCATCTGGAGCTATGCTGATCGTTACAACAAACCCACACTGTTTGTAATCAATAAAATCGACCATGAAAAAGCTAATTTTGATATGGCATTTAAAAGTTTGCAAAATTTGGTTGGAAACAGTGCCGTGATGATTCAATATCCCATCATTCTAGAGGGTGCTCAATGTATTATTGATGTACTGAAAATGAAATGTTACAAATTTGGACCGGAAGGAGGGAAGCCCGAAAAACTGCCCATTCCTGAAAGCGAAATGGAAAAAGCCAATAAGCTGCACAATATTTTGGTGGAGAAAGCCGCTGAAAATGATGAAGAATTGATGGAGATGTATTTTGAAAAAGGAAACCTAAGCGAGCCGGAATTGCTCAAAGGCATTAAACTGGGCATGCTCAACCACGACTTTTTTCCGGTGTTTTGTGTATCGGCTTTAAAAGATATGGGGTCGGGGAGGTTGATGGGCTTTATTGACCACGTGGCACCCTCGGCAAGCGATTTAAAACCCGTGCCAACTACCGACGGGCAGGAGGTAACCGTCAATCCGGAGGGTAAAACATCGCTCTTTGTTTTTAAATCGCTCTATCAGCCCAATTTGGGGATGCTTTCGTTTTTTAAAGTCATGTCCGGTGAAGTAAGTGTCAACGACAAATTATACAACACCCGAACCGGGGAGCAGGAAATCATCAACCAGCTGTTTATTATGGATGGTAAAACCAAAAACCCGGTGCAGAAGTTAACCGCCGGTGATATGGGTGCCACCACCAAACTCAAAACCACACAAACCAATGATACACTGGGTGCAAACGCAAACAGTCCCACTATCAAACCGATGCGGTTTCCGCAATCGCGGTTGGAGAAAGCTGTTTTTGCTTCCAGTTCCACCGAAGAAGAAAAACTAAACGAAGCATTGAAACGATTGCATTCACAGGACTTAACGCTTACGCTCAACTACAATAGCGAAACCCACCAAACCGTTATCGGCTGTCAGGGCGAACTGCATCTGGCGATGATAGAGTGGATGCTGGAGAATGTGTATAATGTCAAACCTCGGTTTGAATCGCCTAAAATTTCCTATCGGGAAACCATACAACGCAGTGCAGTAGCCAATTACCGACACAAAAAACAGTCGGGAGGCTCCGGGCAGTTTGGCGAAGTGCATTTAAAAATTGAACCTTGGTTTGAGGGTATCGATGAACCCGAAGGTTTTAACATTAGAGGCAAAGATGAAGTGGAATTGCCCTGGGGCGGAAAGCTTATTTTTTATAACTGCATAGTGGGCGGGGTGATAGATACCCGTTATTTACCTTCCATTATGAAAGGAATACTGGAAGTGATGGAAAACGGTCCTTTGACCAAATCCTATGCACGAGACATTCGGGTGATGGTCTATGACGGTAAAATGCACTCGGTGGACAGTAACGATATTTCGTTTAAGCTGGCCGGGGCGTATGCTTTTAAGGAAGCTTTCTTAAATGCCAACCCAAAATTGCTGGAGCCGGTGTATGATGTAACCGTAAAAATTCCTGAAACTATGACAGGTAGTGTAATGACAGAGTTACAAACCAAACGAGCTGTTATTCAAGGCATTAATACAGAGGGGAATTATCAGATTATCAAAGGGCAAATCCCCAAGGCAGAGCTGGATAATTTTTCAACCCAATTAAGAAGTATCACACAAGGGCGGGGAACTTTTACCACCTCATTTAAAGGCTATGAATCGGTGCCAACACATATTCAACAGCAATTAATTAACGAATTTAAAACCGAAGCAACTGAAGTGTAATATAAAATGTATTTATTATGGAGACCAAAACAATGTTATTAAACGAATTAAAATTTAATGTGGACACCTGGAAGAGAGAATTGAAATTTCATTTTGATGAAATGGACACTTTCCAAGAAAAGCTGGATGAAATTACGGCCAAACAAGAATTGGATATTGTAGCATTAAAAAAACTGGATACTTTACAAAATAGAATTCTTATTGAAAAAGAATCCATTTCAAAATTAAAGCACCGTTGCAGAAATATTTTGACAAATTTCAACCGTGCGATTTATGAGAACACCATGAATGATGGATTATTTGAAGAACGAAGTGATTTAAGAGACGATATGCGAAAGTATATTCAATTGCATTATTTATTAAAAGAAGAAATACTGGATTTTCTTTTGGAGAACTCTTAAGCTGTAAAGTTTATTAAAATAGAAGAACCATCCTCAGGGATGGTTTTTTTATGGTGGTAAATATTACAAACAGGTGAGTTTAAATTTCAAAACATTTCTATTTTACATAATATAAATTATAAGTCAACAGGTTCTGCTTTCATAATCTACAGGAATTATTTATATGTGTTTGCTTTCTATATTGTTAATAAAATGTTTGTCTGCACTTGCTATGGTCAAAAATTCGAAATTGCAGAAATAAAAATGCTTCAAACCATTTTGTAATAATATTTGTTCACGGTTTTTCTCAGGCAAAAAATCAAGCGCAAGTGTATTTGCAACCGGTTTATCAAATTGATAGATTCTTAATTGATTTGTGTTTTGATCCAAAAATTTTTTTAAGCCATTCAGGTCGGTTAAAACATCAAACGTCATATTTCTAACTTTCACATTGGAAATTTTTTCATTGTTCTTTAATCGTATATCCGTTAACCACCATTCCAATGCTTCACTAGGCATAAATTTATGGATTAAAATATGATTAAAGTTTTTGTCAATAATTGACCATAATTCTCGGTTTGAGTCAATGTTAATTGTAATTTCTTTCATTAAAACACTTAGATTAATTTTTAAACTCTTTTATCGATACTGATTCCGTGGATAGTACTATACGGTATTAAAATATTTAAAACTACAACTCCCCTTTCGGATAAATCGAAGGCAAAGACAATTGAAACTTTACGGCAAGTATTCTAACCACTATCACTACCGAGCCGGAAATAATCACGACCCAGCTTGGGTTCAAAGCGGTTAATTCCAGCAAAAAATAGCAGATGCCACCCAAAATACAGGCAGTAGCATAAATTTCTTTCCTAAAAATAATGGGTATTTCATTACACAATATATCTCTAATCACCCCGCCAAAACAGGCAGACATTGTGCCCAAAGCCACACAAATAATGGGATGCAGCTCCATTTGAACGCCTTTTTCTATACCCACCATCGTAAACAGCGCAATGCCAATGGTATCAAACAAAAACAGCGTTCGCCTGAAATAGTTGAGCTTGTTTCTAAAAATAATGGCAAATGTGGCCGCCAAAAAAATCACATACACATAAGTCATATTTTGCATCCACACGATATCCACATCCAGCAGTACATCGCGCAGCGTACCGCCCCCCACTGAGGTAACAAATGCAATGATAAAAATGCCAAACAAATCAAGACGTTTGTGCATAGCCGTCAGCACCCCCGAAATGGCAAAGGCAACTGTACCTAATATGTCAATAACTAAAAAGAGACTCATGTGTTTTGGGTGTAAAAGGCATAATCTTCAATGATGCGCTCTAAAAATTCTATGGGTTTTTCTTCAAATGTAATTTGCATCAACGCGGACGACTTTTCTGCAAGCCTGATAATAATGTTATGATTTCCGGAAAATTTGGCTTCAAAAAACAGTTTTTTGATAGTTTGCATTTCGCTGTCATTAAAAACGGTCACCTGGGGATATTTGGGTATATAATTAGGATCAACATCAATATGCCTGATGGTAGTAATGCCTACATTTTTTTTCTCTGAAATAACTGTGGTAGTTGCAGCAATATCGCCCAGTCGCTGCCCTTTTCCGTTTAATAAAATAGTAACTACTGCCACTGCCCCACTGGTAAAACCAATGTCAATTATCCGAAGCAACCAGCGCAACAGATAATTGGACAAAGCAGGCTTGGAACCGTCCAGTTTTACCACCCTTATTTTCATAACGGCTTTACCGGGTGTTTGCCCGTTCCAAAGGGTTTCCCATAACAAATGATACATGAAAACCGGTAAGCCTATGGTCATAATGATGAGAAAAAAACTGTCAGTTCCCAAATTTGTGGCTGATAGCGTATAGATTACTGCGATGATGTAAATAATAAGAATTACACTGTCAATGAGATAGGCCAGAATGCGCTCGCCTATTCCGGCTACATTTTGAGAAATCGTAACATTTTGTGCAGTTTCTATTTGAAAATTATCCATTTAATCTGTTTCTTTGGAAAAGCAATTTCTTTTTAAATGCGTGAAGCAGCATTTGTAAAACAAAATAAAGATAAATGGATAAGATTTGAAAGTGTTCTTAGGAATAATATTCAAATTAATCCCGACGAACTCAGCGGTCTGTATATTGAAATTACTGACCATTTGAGTTATGCCCGCACTTTTTACCCAAAAAGTGAGACGCTTCGGTACTTGAATAGTCTGGCTATTTTGGCTCACAACAAAATTTATAAAAACAAAAAAGAGTCCCGCAATAAGTTTATTTCGTTTTACACGAAAGAGTTTCCCCTATTCTTTTATCAATACCAAAAACAATTGTTGGTGGCTTTTGTTTCATTTGCGCTTTTTGTGGCGATTGGTGCTTTTTCAGCTGCTACTGATGGGGATTTTGTGAGGTTGATTATGGGCGACGGCTATGTAAATATGACCATTAGCAACATCGAAAAAGGCGACCCTATGGCGGTCTATAAAAAAATGGGCGAAATGGATATGTTTCTTGGAATTACCGTCAACAACATCCGGGTGGCACTGAATGCCTTTGTTTTTGGTATCTTTTTAAGCGTGGGCACTTTGTATATTTTGATGCGCAACGGGATTATGCTGGGGTCTTTTCAATACTTTTTTTATGATTATGACCTTTTTTGGGAATCGGTGCGAACCATCTGGATACACGGCACCATAGAAATATCAGTCATTATTGTGGCCGGTTGTGCCGGACTGGTTTTAGGCAACAGCATCCTGTTTCCGGGCACCTATACCCGACTTCAATCGTTTGTAAAAGGTGCTAAAGACGGATTAAAAATCATTGCCAGTACCATACCGTTTTTTATCATTGCCGGTTTTTTGGAAGGCTTTGTTACCCGCCACACCCAAATGCCCGACTGGCTGGCTATTCTCATTATTGGAGGGTCGTTATACCTCATACTTTTTTACTATGTATTCTATCCCATCAAACTGAATAAATTAAAAACCAATCCAACCTAAAATGAAAGAAGTTATAGAATTTAAAAAACAAAGAGAAGTAGGTGCCATCATTACTGATATGTTTAAGTTTATCAGGCTCGAAGGTAAAACACTCGGCCTGTTGATTTTAAAAATATCCGGACCCGCTATGCTCGTGGTTGTAGTCAGTTATGTCTATTATATGCAGTCCACGTTGGGTGATTTCGAACGCATATTTTCCGGTTCTAATTTGGTTACTAATGCCATACTTTCAGTTATTATACTTGTTTGTGCTTATATCGCTTTTTATGCGCTTCTTCACGGTACTGTTTTTGGATATATTAAAAACTATATTGAAAATGAAGGAAATGTAGATGAAGAAGAAGTCACCCGATTGGCAAGAAGCAGTTTTTGGAGCTATGTTGGATTAAATATTATTGTGGGTATAATAGTTGGTATTGGCACTGTGCTTTGCATACTTCCGGGTATTTATCTGGGTGTTTGTTTATCACTTTCCTATCCAATATTTATGCTGGAACGCAGAGATTTGGGAAGTGCTATTAACAATTGCTTCAAACTTATCAAAGACGAATGGTGGATTACTTTTGCCACTCTGATAGTTATTTATGTATTGTATTATGTCATCGCACTGATTTTTCAGATACCGCAGCTCATTTACTATTTCTCCAAAATGTTTACAATGATGGAGGAAGTTTCAAGAAATCCGTTTGAAATTATTGACTGGGTTTCTATTACACTGGATATTATTGCTATGATTGCCCAATATTTTCTTTTTGCGATAATTTTGATAGGTACTGCTTTTATTTATTTTCACCTTAACGAAAAGAAAAACTTTACCGGAACCATTGAAACCATTGATAGATTGGGTGAAAGAGAATTGTAGGTTATGTTGTTTATTGTTTATTGTTTTTGGTTAATAAAAATAAGCTCCGTAGAACCTGTCCCGTCCCTTTAGCCCTGCCTGCCGGCAGGCAAGTATCGGGATTCGGGAATCGATCTGATTTAAAAAATCTATTTATAAACTATTGAAATTAATTTTTTTCATATTATTGTTTACCTTTTCAGGAGTAGCCGGATATTCATCGGCTACCAACGATTATCAATTACACCCTGATGTAAACTATGATCAATCATCTGATGTAACGCCTGTAACTTTTGACCGATCCAAAACTGAGCGTTTTCAAAACGACCCGCATTTTGATTATTCCGAAAAGATTGAGGATGACAACCTCTGGCAACAATTCAAAAACTGGCTTTACAGGCATTGGGTAAATTTTTGGCGGTGGTTGTTTGGTGATTTTGGTTCCAATTCGTTTATCTATTTTCTTTACAAAGCGATGCCCTATCTCATCATCGGCGGAATTATTATTTTTCTTATTTGGCTGTTTTATAAACTCAATCCGGGTTCGAGTTTACTTCATTCCAAAGACGAAGCCAAGGTATATTTTACAGAAGAAGAAAAAATCATCAAATCGGAAGATATACAAGCTCTCATTGACGAGGCTTTAACCAATAAAGATTACAGGCTTGCTGTGAGATACTATTTTCTGCTGATTTTGAAATCGCTGAGTGAAAATGAAATTATCAAGTATGAATTTGACAAAACCAATTCAGATTATTCCAGGGAAATAAAACATCAGCAAATTTCTTCCCAGTTTAAAAAGTCAGCCTCCATTTATGAATATGTTTGGTATGGCAATTTTGATGTTTCTGAAACCGACTTTGACAAAGCTAAAATTCAGTTTGTAACTCTTAAAAACAACATCAAAAAAAGTGAGTAAACTTCAAAAAATACTTTTGTCTCTTTTTCTGATTGTTGTCGGAATGCTGGTGTATGTGGAAGCCACTAAACCCGTTCCGCTCAACTGGTTTCCCAGCTACAACAAGCTGGACAAAGTGCCCTTAGGTAATTTTATTATTTACGACCAGTTGAAATCTCACTTTCGCGAAAAGCTCGTGGATGTGGATTTACCACCCTTTGTTAACTTACGTGAAAACAATCCCGAAGGTGTATATTTGTTTATCAATAACACTTTAGGTTTTGATGAAGAAGAACTTAACCTGCTTTTAGAATGGACAGAAAAAGGCAATACTGTTTTTCTTTCAGCCAATCATTACTCCCAAAATATATTGGACACTCTAAAACTGGATATCAGAACCTTTTTACTAAGAGACCGCATCAGTACTGAGCCTCAACTCAATTTGGTCAATAAGAAACTAAAAGCTGAAAAGCCTTACCACATCCCACAAAACTTTAATGTCCCTTATTTTAGTGAGATTGATACACTTTCGCATATTGTTTTGGGAGTCGCTCAACCTTTTGAAAGTGATTTGATTATGGATATGGCACGCCCCAATTTTATTAAAGTTCCCTTTGGAGAAGGCGCGCTCTTTTTATACAACCAGCCGGAAATTTTCAGTAATTACTTTTTGGTAAACCCTAAAAACAATAGTTTAACAGAAAATGTGCTTTCATACATAAACACCGGTCAAACCATTTACTGGGATAATTACTACAAAACCGGAAGGCGGTTTGACATCTCACCGCTTAAAGTATTGTTTGCCACCAAAAGCCTCAAATGGGCTTACTATTTTGTGCTGATAGGTGTTTTGTTGTTTGTCATTTTTGAAGGAAAACGCAAACAGCGCGCCTTGCCCATTGTTCCCAAGTTGAACAACAAGACCTATGAATATACCCAAACCATTGCTTCTATTTATTACGACAAAAAAGACAATAAAGAAATAGCTAAAAAAATCACAGCCGGTTTTCTGGAGTATATCAGAATCAAACTGCGGGTGCAAACTGAAACTATTAACCAACGCTTTTTTGAGGAAGTTGCTGCCAGAAGTAATCACACTATTCAAGAAGTAATTTCGGTTATTGAGGATATAAAAACCATTCAAAACCGCTCACAAATCCTAAACAAAGAACTGGAAGATTTCTACAACAAAATACATAACTTTAAAACAAAAACAGATGGAAAATACTGAAAACCTGAACGACGACTTAAACTTTGACAACCGAATGCAGTTGGACGAATTGAGAAATGCCGTTGAAAGCATAAAAGCAACATTAGGCAAAGTAATCATTGGTCAAAATGATTTTATCGAGCAATTGATTGTCAGTCTTTTAGCAAACGGTCATGTGTTGATAGAGGGCGTTCCCGGAATTGCAAAAACCATCACCGCCAAACTCTTTGCTAAGACCTTGGATACCGGCTTCAGTCGTATTCAATTCACCCCCGATTTAATGCCCAGTGATGTTTTGGGAACTTCTGTATTTAATGCCAAAACCACTGAATTTGAGTTTAAAAAAGGGCCTATTTTTTCAAACCTGATTTTGATTGACGAAATCAACCGGGCACCTGCAAAAACCCAGTCTGCTTTGTTTGAAGTAATGGAAGAACGCCAAATAACTATGGACGGGATTAAATATACTATGGATTATCCATTTATGGTGGTGGCTACCCAAAATCCACTGGAGCAAGAAGGTACCTATGCCCTACCCGAAGCACAACTTGACCGTTTTTTGTTTAAGATAAAAGTGGGTTACCCTAATATTGAAGAAGAAATCAGCATTTTAAAATCACACGACCAACGAAAACTCAACCTGCCCGAAGATGAAGTAAATGCTGTGTTGAGTGTAGAAAAATTGAAAGAATTCAGGTTGCAGGTGCAGGATATTTTGATAGATGAAAAGCTATTCAATTATATCGCTCAAATTATTGACAAAACCAGAAACCATCCGCATTTGTATTTAGGCGGCTCACCCAGGGCGTCCATTGCTATTATGAATACTTCCAAAGCTTATGCAGCCATAGCCGGCAGGGATTTTGTTATACCCGATGATATTAAAAAAACACTCAACCCGGTGTTAAATCACAGAGTAATCCTTTCCCCCGAAAGGGAAATGGAGGGCATGACACCTGAAACGGTTATCCAAATGATTACACAATCGGTTGAAATTCCCAGATAGATGATTCGATTTATTAAATCATTATACCTCACCGAGCGATTTTTTAAAATCCTCACCTTCATAGCATTTTTATTTTTGCTTTCTTATTGGTATCCTTCTTTATATGGAATGGTGTGGATAGTGGTTTTGGCAGTGGTAGTCATAATCTTAACGGAAATGAGCATGCTTTACAAAACCAATGCTTTGAAAGGTGAGCGCATACTGCCCGAAAAATTTTCCAACAGCGACCCTAATTATGTACTGCTGAAACTGTACAATCAGCATAATTTTAAAGTTTGTATAGAAGTGATTGACGAGCTACCGGTTCAGTTTCAAAAAAGAGATTTTTTGATGAAAGCAATACTCAACGGCAATCAGACAAAAACACTCACTTATGACGTTCGCCCGGTGGAGCGCGGTGAATATTTTTTCGGTAATCTCAATTGTTATGTTTCCACTTCCATTCAACTGATAAAAAAACGCTACCGGTTTAATCACAATCAAATGGTGAAGGTATATCCGTCCTTCATTCAAATGAAAAAGTATGATTTTTTGGCTATGGACAGTAAATTGAGTTTTTCGGGATTGAAGAAAATTAGGCGTATCGGGCACACTATGGAGTTTGAACAAATCAAAGAATATGTTTCAGGAGATGACATTCGCTCCATAAACTGGAATGCCACGGCCAAAAAATCACATTTAATGGTCAACCAGTATCAGGATGAAAAAATGCAGCCCATCTATTCGGTTATTGACTGCGGGCGGGTGATGAAAATGCCTTTTAACGAATTGAAACTGCTCGATTATGCTATCAACAGTACCCTGGCATTTTCAAACATTGCGCTTAAAAAAGGCGATAAAGTGGGCTTGATTCAGTTTTCAAACAAAATACACAATCTGCTTCCGGCACAAGCAAAACGTACTTATTTAAGCACCATACTTGAAAATTTATACAACCTGAACACAAGCTTTCTGGATTCTGATTTTGGATTGCTGCAGGCAAATATCAAAAGAACAGTCACCCATCGCAGTTTGATACTTTTGTATACCAATTTTGAGCATATTTCTTCTCTACAACGGCAAATGAAATACTTGCAGGCCATTGCCAAAAAACACGTGTTGGTGGTTATATTTTTTGAAAATACCGAATTGGCCAAACTGGCAGGACAAAAAGCAAATAATTTAAACGAAATCTACGAAAGCACCATTGCACAGCAATTTCAACACGACAAAAAAATCATCGTTAAAGAACTACAGCAAAAAGGTATTCAAACAGTGCTTACCAAACCGGAGGACCTAACAGTCAATACTATCAACAAATATCTGGAAATTAAAGCCAGGGGGTTGATTTGATGGCAAGGCAGTGGGGAGACAAGGAAACAAGGGGACAGGGAGATTGGGTGAAGGGGAGCGAAATTAATGAGCTTGCATTATAAATCTTCCTTATATTATCCTTACATTTACATCAGCAAAGCAAATACCATGACCATTACACAATTGAAATATGTTTTGATGGTGGCAGAGCATCAAAACTTCACCAAAGCTGCCGAAAAAACTTATGTGACACAGCCCACTTTGAGCATGCAAATACAAAAGCTGGAAGAAGAACTGGACATTCTCATTTTTGACAGAACCACCAAGCCATTAAAACTTACAGACATCGGCAAAAAAATTGTTGAGCAAGCCAGAAATATCGTCAATGAAGCAGACCGAATGCAAGACATTGTGGATCAGCAAAAGGGCTATATAGGCGGGAATTTTAGATTGGGTATAATCCCAACGGTGATGCCTACCCTTTTACCTATGTTTTTAAAAGCATTTAACAACCGCCATCCCAAAGTAAATTTAAAAATAGAAGAACTCAACACCGACGAGTGCATCAAACGTTTAAATGAGGGGCATCTCGACGCTGCTATTGCAGCAACACCTTTAAAACAAGACAACATCAAAGAGCGTGTGTTGTATTATGAGCCATTTGTGGCATATATTACAGAAAATCACCGCTTGTTTTCAAATACAGCTATTACCATTGAAGATTTAGATTTGGACGATATCCTTTTATTGGAAGACGGACATTGTTTCAGAGACGGGGTTATCAATCTCTGTAAAGTAAAAAACCGAAATGAAAGCGAGCAATTTCAATTGGAGAGCGGCAGCTTTGAAACTTTGATAAAACTTGCCAACGAAGGTTTGGGAATGACCCTGTTGCCTTTTTTACACACCTTAGATATTAAAGAAAAAGAACAAAAATACCTACACTATTTTAAAGAACCCGCTCCGGCACGTGAAGTGAGTTTACTACAGCATAAAAGTGAACTGAAGCTTCAGATAGTTGATGCCTTGCACACTGTAATTTCAGGGGTAATTAGAGGTGCGATTACTTTTCAGGACGTAAAGATTATTAGCCCTGTGAAAAATAAAAGGTATGCTTCCTAAATTGTCAATACAAAATGGGGAAATTTCATTAACACTTAAAACCAACCGAGAAGTTGTATATCAACAATTCAGGAAGCAATAGTTTTAAAATTTAAGGTTTTAAATAAATTAAACATTGATTTAAATCCGGGTTTTGCTTTATTAGTGAATTAACCCAGACTTTTAATTCCTCAACTTCATAAGGAAGCAATCTTTTTAGTGCTTTTTGTAATTCTTTGCAGAAAAGGTTGACATCAAAACTAACTTTTGCAAGCACAGCTTTGGTGTAATCAAACATTGCTCTAGCCATAGTATAAAATGGTATTAGATTAATTAAGAAATTAAAAACTAGAGTAAATGTGTTCTATAGGCAGGACGTTTAAGTTTAACCAACACAATTTAGTAAAAAAAAACTAACAAAGCTCTTTGATTTGGCAATTTAACATAGCTTAAAGCATAAAATCAAATTAACTAATTCATTTTCAATGACCTCTGTAAAACAAGATCGTACTTAGTGTTTTTATTAAAATATTGAAATCTAAAAACACACTGCGTTTTTTTATGTAATACAAATCATATTGCAGTTTTTCCAAAGCGTCTTCTTTAGAGGCTGCATAATTACTTTTTACCTGAGCCCAACCGGTTAATCCGGGTTTTATGATGTGTCTGATTTCATAAAATGGAATTTCTCTGGAAAGTTCTTTTACAAATACCGGTCGCTCAGGTCTTGGGCCAATAATGCTCATATCTCCCTTTAGAATGTTGATAAACTGTGGAATCTCATCCAATCTTGTTTTTCTTAAAAACCTTCCAAAGTTTGTTACTCGCTTATCTCCTTCTGTTGACCACTTTGCGCCATCACTTTCAGCATTTTTTATCATAGTTCTGAATTTTATGATAAAGAAAGTTTTACCGTTTTTACCCACACGTTCCTGAAAGTAAAACAGGGGTCCTCTGTTTCCAAATATGTTTCCTATTAATATAAATGGGAATAAAACCAGCCCCATCGATAGACCTATCAATGAAAGTACTATATCCATCAGCCTGTGAAAAAACAGATACAACTTATTTTGATTGCTTCGGCTGAACGGAAAATATCTATAAAAGTCTTTGTCTATATGATGAACCGGAACCCGGTAAGTAAGGTCTTCATACACCTGTGTATATTCTTTAATAGAAAACCCTCTTTCCAGTAAATCAAGTAATTGAGTATATATAGGAAGCGAAAGTCTTTTGGAAATTGTTCCTGCAATAATAATTTCAGAAATTGAGTTTTCTGTAATAATTCTTTTTAAATCGCTGGTTCTAAACTCCGGAAGTTTTGAATCTCTGTTTACCAATTCCTTTCCTGCATTTATAAAACCAACAACTTTATAATTTGGGTCTGATTTTTCAATGGTATTTACTATAACATCCATATTTTCAAGATTCCCAATGATTAAAATCCGTTTGTAAAATCTGGGTGAAGAAATTAAAGTTATATAAGCAAGCCTCCATAAAAACAAGGCGAATATAATCGATAGGAAAAAAAATAAAATTTGAATTCGGTTGCCGGGCAACTGTGGGGTGTAAAAGGGTGTCAGTAAATACAGTAAAACCGTTAACGAGCTTGTTAAAACAATGTTTTTAAAAACAACGTCCAGTTTACTTGCCTTTTGTAAATCATAAAGTTCAAATATGGTTCCAAAAATCGACAAGTACAAAGCAAGAACAATCAACCATTCCCATCGGTCTTTTGCAATTTTAAAATAGTCGAAAACAAAAACCTCACCAACGCCATACAACACAAAAAATACTGTTAGGATGTCCAATAGGCGCAACAATACTTTACGTTCAGAAATCTCAAAATGGATTTTTGAAGTTTTTGTCATGATTGATTAGTTGATTTGGGATTTAAAAATACAACTATTTAGTTTAATATTTTCAACCAATATTGCTTCACTTTTTCCCAATCAAAAGTTTCTGCTTTTTTTCGGGCATTGTAAACCATCGACTCCGCATCCAATTTATTTTCAATAATTTCAATAATGGCTTTTGCCATTTCATCCTCATTTTGCGGGGCAACAAGTAAAGCCTCTTTTTGGTTTTCCAAAAGAAAAGGAATTCCACCAACATTTGTTGACACAATGGGCAATCCCAATGCCATTGCTTCCAAAACGCTCACCGGAAAATTGTCAAAATTGGTGGTGTTGATAAAAATAGAGTACTCTTCGGCAAGTTTTACCCAAGCTTCTTTTTCAAGTTTTCCTGTAAAGGTCACCGGCAGGTTGTTTTTTTGTGCATAAGCTTTGCAAAGGCTTAATGAGCCATCTTTTTCAGGACCAACCATACAAAGTGAAGTTTCAGGATAATGGGGCAATAGCTTTTTAACTACTTTCAAGCCCAGCATGGGATTGTAAATTTCTGAAAACGACCTGACCCAAAGTAATTTTGGCTTAATAGCTCTTTTTAAAAATGAATAGTTTTCCAATAGGATACTGTTTGGAATGTGTATAACATTAGAATAGCCAAAATCTTTAAAAACCTTTATTAAATACAGTGAAGGCGACACATTGACTTTAGCATTTTTGAATAAAAAATTACATTTCTGTGGGTCACTTTTTAATCGCTCGGGTAAATTGCCGCCATGCAAGATGGGTATGTATGGAAGTTTAAAAAACTTGCAACATTTTGCCATTACTAATGCATAAAAAAAATTTTGAGTGCTGTAAGTATCTATCAAAACCAAATCGGTTTCATTTCTGTACTTAAACACAGTAAAAACCATTTCCGCCAGACGGAGCACTTTATTCTTTTTTGCTGAAGCGGTTCTAATTTGAAATCTTTCTTTTTCAAGTAAAACCGAGAGAGTATCAAGAGTTGTTGGCGTTGAGCTTTTCAGGTTTTGTTTGTTTCCTATATAAAGAATTTTTTTCATTTATAATATATAACAGGCAAAGTCCGTAGATAAATCCGGGAGCAGCCAGCCTCATGGACGAATGACTTATGGTGAGCAGCCAAAAGAAATAAAACGCAAAGAAATAGATATTGGGTCTGTAAAAAAGCCAATACAACAACGGGCTAAATACTAGGATAAATAAAGCAATCAGGCCGGAGATTCCATGTTCTGAAACAAGCCTGCTCAACTCGTTATGAGTGGCTGCCTCCACCCCTGTTTTTTCTTCCCTATATTCTTTGATTTTTCCAATACCAATACCGGTAATGGGAGAACTAAAAAAAGCGTCCATTTCTGTGGAAATTAGTTCAGCCCGACCGGTGGTAACATCCTGTTTCACCCGTCCGGCAGCATCCTGATTGCTATAGCGTTTATTCAACAATCCAAATGTTTGAACCGATGTAAACAGCCAGGTAAATATCAAAACAAATCCAATACCGATAATACGCGGTAGCAGTTTTGCCTTGGTAATCACATTACTGTAGTAGAAATAAACAATTAAAAATGCAATGCAACAAATAAGCGCACTTATCATTCCACCGCGTGAAAAAGTTACCAAGCCCCGATAGCAAACAAATGACAATAAAATTAAGTCGATGATATTGATAAACCGGCTTTGAATACTGAAAAGTCTGATAAATAAAATAATAGCACCTAGGCCCATTATAGTCGCCACCTGATTAGGCCCAAAACCACCGGATGCAGCAAAATTTGAAGCCGTCCCACTCAGGGAGTCCCGAATGCTAGGTGTGTAAACAAACAGATAAAACGTGAGTGTTATAATGGGCAACATTATAGCCAAAAAAATATGATGAATTCTTTCTGCGGAAATTTTTCTGAAAAAGCAATAAATACCAACAATTCCCACCGTGATAGGCCCGCTTAAATTAAAGGCAATGGTGGTGCGAATATTGGTGTCATAATTTAAATTCATCGCTGAAAATAAAATTCCCGGTATGAGCAGAAAAATATAAATCCAAAATGGAAGTGTTCGCTTTGAAGCTCCTTTATAAAACAACCCCAGCAGCAAATAGGCAATTACCATATACTTGCCCGATTCATAAAAAATGGCCCCGCCTGTCATCCTGAAAAAAAGCTCTGCTCCTGTTACATAAGCAGCTGCCAGCAAGGCTTCATCGTTTTTATTTCCCTTGGAAACAATTAAAAAAAAGAAAAATGCAACCGTAAACAGGTAAATGATTTTTGAAGAAAACGGAAATAAATACACAGAAAATGCAATACCAATGTGCAACAATAGCAGTTGCAAGTAGGTTACACGTTTTATGGGTTTGATTCTAATGGCTCTCATCACTCAATTTCCTGCCTAAAAATAACGTAAATCTGTTTCTTATTTTACATTCACACAGATAATTATTACTAAAGTTTAAACCGTGTTCAATAAAACAAGCTAAAATTGTACTTTAGCAATCCATTATTTAAAACATCTCAAATGCAACTAAAGTTTTTATTTTCATCACTGCTTATCCCCTTTTTTTGGAATTTTTCTGCACAAGAGTTACCACAGCAGCTTCCGTTAGAGCTCAGTTCAACTACTTATAAAAATACCATTGGTTTTGACGGAACACATATTTCAAAAGAAGAAGTATTGAGCCATCTGGAGTATTTATCTTCTGACGAGCTAATGGGGCGCAGAACCGGTGAACCCGGAAATATAGTTGCCAAAAACTATATAGTAGATTATTTTGAAACCAACGGGATTGATGTAAAATTACAGCCATTTTCATTCAACAGAAGAAATATGGACTACAATGCCAACAACATCATAGCCACTATCAAAGGCACCGAAAACCCCGGGCAGTATATCGCTATTACAGCTCATTTTGACCACGTGGGTGTGGGCAGACCCATAGCCGGAGATTCCATTTATAACGGTGCAGACGACAATGCCTCCGGAACAGCCGCTTTGATGGTGATGGCTAAGTATTTCAAAGAAAATCCTCCTAAAAATTCGTTGCTTTTTATTGCGCTTGACGCAGAAGAGTTAGGCTTGCAAGGTGCCAAATATTTTGTGGAAAACAAAGCCGATAAAAACATCCTGCTCAACATCAACATGGATATGATTAGCCGAAATGATAACAACGAAATTTACATTTGCGGCACTAGATTTACACCTTCGCTTAAAAAGTATTTTAATTCGATTCCTGAAAATTCGCTACCCATAAAAGTAAGTTTGGGTCACGATGGTGCAGATGGAAAAGATGATTGGACCAGACAGTCAGACCATTATCATTTTTACAGAAATCATATTCCTTTTATGTATTTTGGTGTTGAAGACCACGCTGATTATCACAAGCCTGGCGATGAATTTTCAAAAATACATCCGGAGTTTTATTTTAATGTGGTTCGGTTTATCACCAACACCATCGCAGATTTAGACTCAAAACTTTAATGCTTTGTAACTTTGGTTACTGATATAAAAAATGTCATTTTATAGTTTTGACAAAATTTAAATCACGTGGAAAAATACATCAACATAGCCAAAGAATCGTTTAGCGGTTATTTCAATTATCTGGTCTATGAAATTTCCAATCCGGCTTGGAACAATTATTTTTATTGGTTGATTGCGCTTTCGCTGTTGGTTTGGGCAGTAGAAATTATCATTCCCTGGCGCAAAAACCAAAAGATTTTCAGACGTGGGTTTTGGCTGGACGGTTTTTATCTTTTTTTCAACTTTTTTATTTTTTCATTGGTGGGCTACAATGCCTTATCAAACATTGGCGTCGAATTGTTCAATGATTTTCTGGGTTTGTTTGGTATTACCAATTTGGTGGCTATCAATGTTCAGTCGTTTCCGTTTTGGGCGCAACTGCTTATTATGTTTGTGATTGCCGATTTTATTCAATGGAATGTTCATTTACAACTGCATAAAAGACCTTGGTTGTGGGAATTTCACAAAGTGCATCACAGTGTAAAAGAAATGGGTTTTGCGGCACATTTTAGATTTCATTTTATGGAAACCATTATCTATAAAACCGTGCAGTATGTTCCTCTGGCGATGATAGGTTTTGGTATTCAGGAATTTTTTATCGTGCATATGTTTGGTGTATTTATCGGGCATTTAAATCACGCGAACGTAGGCTGGGGATATGGAATTCTAGGCTATATTTTTAACAACCCCAAAATGCACATCTGGCACCACAGTAAAGCGTTGCCGGAAGAACATCCTTACGGAATGAATTTTGGAATCTCACTCAGCATTTGGGATTATCTGTTCAAAACCGCATACATTCCCAACGATGGCAGAGACATCGAGCTGGGTTTTCACGACGACGACGATTTCCCGGAAGATTTTGGGAAACAGGTGGTCTATCCATTTAAAAGAAAACACCCTCGCAAATAGACATACAAGGATGTTTTTGTTATTCGTTTTGATTTAATCCCTAATCCACCGGATAATTTACCGTGCCATATTTATCTATCAAATAAATAATGGATGCCATAGCGGCGGCACCTAATTCCAATTCGCGTCTATTGACGGTTTCAAATACATCGGTATCAGCGTGGTGAATGTCAAAATAGCGTTGTGTATCGACTTTTAGTCCGGTCATGATGTTGTTTTCCTTCTCCAGGGGGCGTATGTCAACACCACTAAAACCTCTTACAAACAAATTGGCCATATAAGGCTCAAAAAGGGGTGCCCATTGCTGAACGTATGCCAATTCTTCATCAGAGCTGGCAAATGAAAAACCTCGAGGTGTAAATCCGCCTGAGTCGCTTTCAATTCCAAAAATGTGAGGCTCTTTGTTTTTTTCTGCTTCAGCTGCATATTTTTGAGCACCGCGTGTTCCGTTTTCTTCGTTCATAAACAGCACGACTCTAATGGTGTGCTTGGGTTTATAATTCAGGTTTTTAAACATCCGCATCACTTCCATCGATTGCACCACACCTGCTCCATCGTCGTGGGCACCTTCACCTAAATCCCAGGAATCCAAATGTGCTCCAACGAGAATAATACGATCTGGATGCACACTGCCTTTTATCTCGCCAATTACGTTGTGTGATTCTACGTCGGGCATCATTCGGCTGGTTTGATTGAAATAAAACTTTAAATCAGGTTGCAGTCTTAGCATGCTACTCAACAGATTAGCATGAGTAGTGCTGATAGCCGCCGCAGGAATGTGCTGATCGAGCGGTAAATCTCTGTATGACATCCCGCCGGTGTGTGGAAATTCGTGTTCTTTTAAAGTAACAGAACGAACGATAACTCCAACTGCTCCTAATTTAGATGCCTCGTAAGCACCGCGTGATCGCTGGCTCACCGTGTTACCATAATCGCCAAAAGTATCTATATATCTGGGATCCATTGCTTTGTTAAAAAAAACAATTTTGCCTTCCACATCTTTTCTGCTGAGTTTTTCCAAACCTTCTATGCCTTGCACTTCAATAATTCCTGCTTTTAAACCCCCTTGGGGTGTGGAGGTTGAACCGCCCAAAGCACGTATGTTTACAACTGTTGTATTGCCTGGCGAAGTCTCAATATAGGCATATTCTTTAACCCCTCTCACCCATTTGGGTACCATTACCGGCTGCAACCACACTTTGTCTAAATCGAGTTTGTCCAGTTCTTCTTTGGTATAAGCAACGGCTCTTTCAGCGCCAATTGACCCCGAAAGTCGGTGCCCGATATTTTTGGTAATGTGGCGCAACCATTCATAACTCTGCCCGTTGACAAGAGCCTGATCATAAATGCTCCGAATCATCAGCGAGTCTTCCTGATTGACTTTTTGGGCTGAAATCGAAAAAGTAAATAGTATAAAGAAAGTTGAGAATAGAATCTTTTTCATTGTAATAGTATTAGTCATTTTCAAGTTGTTTTATATAATCGGGGATTTGTGCTTTTAGCTTGTCCGGAAGTTCTGGTTCTACAATGTCTGTGTATTTTTGCATCTCTTCCAGCAATATATTGGCAACCAGCATACGTGCGGTATTTTTATCATCAGCCGGTATAGAATACCAAGGGGCATGGGGTTTGGATGTTTTATTGAAAATGTCTTCATAACACTTCATATAAGTATCCCAAAGTTTACGCTCTTTTAAATCTCCGGGTGAAAACTTCCAGTTTTTATTGGGTTTATCCAGTCTTCGCAGCAGGCGGTGCTTTTGTTCTTCTTTGGAAATATTGAGAAAAAACTTTAGGATAATCGTTCCGTTATCGGCAATGGTTTTCTCAAATTGGTTGATTTGTTCAAAGCGTTTTTCCCAAAAAGCAGCGTTAATGTCATTCACACTTTCTATTCCGGGGATATTTTCGGCCAGGATATATTCCGGATGCACGCGCGTAATTAGCACATTTTCATAATGGGTTCTGTTAAAAACGGCGTATTTGCCTCTTTCGGGTAACGCTACAAAATGTCTCCAAAGATAGTTGTGCCGCAATTCTTTAGCGGAAGGTGATTTAAAACTATGATTTACCACACCACGCACATTAAAATCCTTAAATACTTCCCTGATTAAGCTGTCCTTACCACCGGTGTCCATCGCCTGAAAGCACACCAATACAGCATATTTTCCGTGGGCATAGAGGGTATTTTGCAAACCGCCAAGTTTTTTTCTGGTTTTTTTAAGATGGTTAACAATTTTTCGAGATGATTCTTCCAAAGGGAAAACAGTTGGCAATTGATTTATCTTGACAGGAGCTGTAATTTTAAATTGTTCCGAAGAAATACTTATCATCTCAAATTTTACATTTCAAATCTGACATTTGGCAGATGGTTTGAATTCGGTTTTAATTATTAATTCAACAAATTTGAAATTAATTACTTGTAGATTAATGCCTAAATATAGTAAAGATTTATTACAGCCTACTTGCTTGCAAACAATTTAACGTCTTCTTCTGTAATTTCCTTACCGCCAAGTATAATCAATCTTTCCACCACATTGCGTAGTTCTCTGATGTTTCCGGTCCAGTCATAAGCCTGAAGCAGTTTAACGGCTTCTTTGGTGAAATTCTTTTTGGAAGTGCCTTGTTCTTCTGAAATTTTTTCAGTGAAAAAATCAATCAGTAGTGGAATGTCTTCCCTTCTTTCATTCAGTGCCGGAACTTCTATTAGAATTACAGCCAAGCGGTGGTATAAATCTTCGCGAAAGCGTTTTTCTGCGATTTCCTGTTTTAGATTTTTATTGGTAGCTGCCACTACCCTCACATCTACTTTGATGTCTTTATCATTCCCCACACGCTGCACTTTTCCTTCTTGAAGCGCTCTCAGTACCTTGGCCTGAACGGCTAGGCTCATATCACCAATTTCATCCAGAAACAAGGTTCCGCCATTGGCAGCTTCAAACTTACCTGCGCGGTCTTTTATAGCCGAGGTAAAGGCTCCTTTTATGTGTCCGAAAAGTTCGCTTTCAATCAACTCAGGCGGAATGGCGGCGCAGTTTACTTCTATCATAGGTCCTTTAGAACGTTCACTTTTTTCGTGAATCCAGTGAGCAACCAGTTCTTTTCCTGTGCCGTTGGGGCCGGTGATTAAAACCCGGGCATCGGTGGGTGCTACTTTCTCAATCATATCTTTGATGTGTTGAATGGCTTTAGACTCGCCCACCATTTCATAGTTTTTACTAACTTTCTTTTTAAGCTGTTTGTTTTCAACCACCAGTTCTTTTCTGTCGAGTGCGTTTCTAACTGTGTTTAAAAGCCGGTTTAAATCCGGTGGTTTTGAAATATAGTCAAAAGCTCCTATTCGCATGGTGTTGACTGCCACATCTAAATCGCCATGACCGGAGATCATCACCATAGGTATTTCGGGTTTAATTTTTTTGGTGGCTTCCAGCACTTCTACTCCATCCATTTTGGGCATTTTGATATCGCAGAGTATCAGGTCATAATCTTCATTTTTGATGAGTTGCATCCCGGCAAGACCGTCTTCAGCTTCAAAAACCTCATAGTTGTTATTTTCTTCGGAAAGTATTTTTACCAAAACACGCCTGATGGCGGCTTCGTCTTCAATAATTAAAATTTTAGGCATATTTGAAATTTTATGGCATTATTTTTCCCCGGAAGGGAATTGCTTAATATGTAAATCTTTTTGTGGATAAGGAAATTTGATGTTATTATTTCTGAATTGTCGTTCAATTTCAAAACGCAGCTCACTTTTTATTCTTAATTCATAAAAAGTTTCTGCTATGTAAAAGTAAATACCGAATTGCAGTGCATATTCTCCAAAATCTTCCAGCATTACAAAAGGCTCAGGCGATTTTATGATTCTTTTTTGTGATTTTGCGGCTTGTATGAGTACTTCCTTTACTTTTTCCACATCGGCGTCTAATGCCACTCTCACGGTAACACTTTGGCGGGTGTTTTCATAGTTTTGTGTAAAGTTGACTACCGGGTCGGTCACAAATTTGTGATTGGGTATAACAATTACCTTTTCATCGCGGGTAACGGCTCTTGTGGTTCTTAGTTTGGTGTCAAAAACTTTACAAACAGTTCCGTTGACTTCAATAATGTCACCGGCTTGAACCGATTTATCCAAAATAATATATATCCCGCCTATGATGTCTTGGAAAATTTCGCGCATAGCGAGACCCAAACCAACAAAAATAACAGCAGTTGCTGTTAAAAGAAGTGTGATGTCAATTCCCGAAGAGCTTATTACTGAAACAAAAACCAGTATATACACCAGATAGCCAATAAAATTATAAGCACCTAAAAACCGAAGTTTTTCATCAGCGTCCATTTTTCGGGTGTAAATTCTTCGGATGATTCTCAGTATTACCTTGATAGCAAATAATGCCAAAAGCAGGGTGATTACCAATCCAACAGTAACAACAATTTGGTTGTTATCCTTGCCAAATTTGAGTAATTCAAACTGAGTGAAATTATGAAAGGTTTCCCAGAAAGACTCAGGAATTACCTCCTTTACGGAATCCAGTTTAGTTTCGTTGAAAAACATTAATATTTTAGCCATTTGTACAACTCTTTATAGGTTGGCTTTTTTCCGTACATCAAGATACCCACGCGGTAAATCTTTGCAGCAAACCAAACCACTAAAGCAAATGTAGCAAATAAGAGCAACATAGAAATAAGTATTTCCCACCAGGGCACACCAAAGGGTATACGCATCAGCATCACAATGGGTGATGTGAGCGGGATATGTGAAAAAACTACTGACACAGTGCCGTGCGGATTTTCAATGACCGCAAAAAAGCCCACATACATCGCCAGCATTAACGGAATAATGATTGGAAACATAAACTGTTGTGTGTCTGTTTCATTATCAACCGCCGCACCAATGGCGGCATAGATGGAACTGTATAAAAAGTATCCACCAATAAAAAATATAAGAAATGAAACGATTAACGTGCCAATAGGCAATCGGGCAATGTCCATCAACACGGCTTGCATTCCTGAAGTATTGGCTTGTTCCATCGTTTCCTGATTGGCCATTGTGGAAGGATCCATTTGCACACCAAAAACTGTAGTGGCTATCAACATGAAAATACCACCTAAAACTACCCAGATTAAAAACTGGGTAACTCCCGCAAGTGTTGTTCCAATAATTTTACCCATCATTAAATGATAAGGTTTTACTGATGAAATGATAATTTCAATAATGCGATTTGTTTTTTCTTCAATGACACTTCGCATCACCATATTACCATAGATAATGATAAACATCATCAGTAAGTATCCGGCTGCACCTCCAAATATGGCTTTAATCCAGCTGGACATGATGGAAGTTTGTTGCCCCTCGTAGTTTTCAATTTTAATATCAATTTGTGAACGTGAAGCCTCGATGCTACTTATATCTACACCGGCATTTTCAAGCCTCATATTGGTCAGTTTATTACTCAAACTTCTTTCTATGTATTGCACTGTCGAAATATTGGGAGACCCTTCTACAAAAAACTGAATTCTTCGGTCCAGCTCTTCCAAGGTTTCTGCGCCTGGAATGTAAAGCAAACCGTGATAATTGCTTTGTTGACTGATTTTTTTTGCGGCTTCAAGGTCAGCTTCATTTAAAAATTGAAACCGTAAAACTTCTGTTTCTTCTAAAGTAGCTAAAAACAAACCGGATTCATCCAGAACACCCACTGTTCTTGTTTCCTCCCTGTTTAAATTACTTAAAAAAACAACGAGAAAAATCATAGCAACAATAATCAAAGGACTTAGAATAGTCATTACAATAAATGACTTGTTGCGCACCCTGGAATTGAATTCTCTTTTTATAATCAAACTTAGATTCTTCATAGCTTATTTTTTAGATACCGTTTGAATAAAAATATCGTTTACACTGGGAATAACTTCCACAAAATGATTGATTTGCGCCTTAGTGGTCAAATAGCTTATCAAATCGTTTGGTGAGTCACCGGGATTGATTTTAATGCGCAGTTTGAGTTCGTCTTCAATCGATTTGAATTCGGCAGGGGCGATTGAAAATTTTTGTGAAAGTTCATTTTTCAAAGCTTCATCGTTGTCAGGAATCAGTCCAATTTCATAGGTATTGGATTTATAGCTTCGCTTGATGTCTGTCAATTTTCCGTCAAGCACCTTGTTGGCTTGATTTATCAGCGCAATATGGTCACACAATTCTTCAACTGATTCCATTCTGTGTGTAGAAAATATAATGGTGGCACCTTGGTTTTGCAACTCTAAAATTTCATCTTTAATCAGGTTGGCATTTACGGGGTCAAAACCGCTGAATGGTTCATCAAAAATCAAAAGTTTGGGCTGGTGTAACACAGTGACGATAAACTGCACTTTTTGAGCCATTCCTTTGGAGAGTTCTTCAATTTTTTTATCCCACCAACCGGTGATTTCCAACCTTTCAAACCAGTATTTTAAACGTTCTTTGGCTTGCTTTTTGGTCAGTCCCTTCAGCTGTGCCAAATAGAGTGCCTGCTCCCCTACTTTCATTGATTTGTACAAACCACGCTCTTCCGGCAAATAGCCAATGTATTGAACGTGACTTGGGTGAAGCGGTTCATTATCTAAAAAAACCTGACCGGTATCGGGCATTGTGATTTGATTGATAATGCGGATAAAAGTTGTTTTTCCGGCGCCATTGGGGCCTAAAAGTCCAAAAATACTTCCTTTGGGAACCTGGATGGAAATATCATTAAGTGCCCTGAAATTACCGTAATTTTTAGAAACTGATTCTGCAACCAAAATGTTGTTCATTGAAAGTGGTGTTTGTTTGATAGTTGGTCTATTGGTATGAAAATTGGTAAAAAGTTACAAATTAAATACCCTTAAAAACAAAACCCACCCTAAACAATGCATTGATTAGGATGGGAAAAAAAATTGCTATGAAAAAGAAAATATGGTTAATTATAGCTTAACCAAAACAAATATAAAAATAAATTTTTAATTGGTTGCTTCTTAAGAAAACATATCTTTTACTTTTTCAAAAAATGATTTATCGTCAGATTCGGGTTTGGGCTGAAAGTTTACATCACCTGCCATTTTTTCAAAAAACTCTTTTTGTTCTTTTGTAAGCGATTTGGGTGTCCAAACATTCACATGTACCAATAAATCACCGGAACCGTAACCGTTGAGACTGGGTATTCCTTTGTTTCTCAAGCGTAAAATCTTCCCACTTTGAACGCCTTCTTCAATTTTTATACGCACTTTTCCGGTAACGGTGTCAATTTCTTTGGAAGTACCAAGTGCCGCTTCTGAAAAACTGATGTACAGGTCATAATGCAAATTGTCGCCTTCACGTTGTAATGTGGGGTGTGCTTTTTCTTCAATGGCAACAATCAAGTCTCCGGGAATACCATTTCCGGGGGCTTCATTTCCTTTTCCGGCCACTTTAAGCTGCATTCCGTCCACCACTCCTGCGGGGATTTTGATAGAAACAGTTTCTTCGGTTAGCAACATACCGTCTGCGTCGGCGTTGTTTGGTTTTGAACTGATTATTTGTCCTGACCCTCCACACGTGTTACAGGGCGAGGATGTTTGCATTCTTCCGAGTATTGTATTTGTGATTCGAGTTACATGACCACTGCCGTTACAGGTTGTACAGGTTTTGTAAGTAGTGCCTTGTGCTTGTTTTTTGCGCTTTACCTTTATTTTTTTCTCAACGCCGTTGGCAATTTCATCAAGGGTGAGAGACACTCTAATTCTCAGATTGCTGCCTTTCATTCGTCGCTGTCCGCCACCACCAAATCCACTGAAGCCTGAAAAACCGCCTCCACCGCCAAATGCACTGCCAAAAATATCTCCAAACTGGCTGAAGATGTCTTCCATGTCCATACCGCCACCTCCAAATCCTCCGGCACCGTCAAATGCTTGATGGCCAAACTGGTCATAGCGTGAGCGTTTTTCCGGGTTGCTTAACACTTCATAAGCTTCAGCGGCTTTTTTAAACATTTCTTCTGCCTTGGGGTCACCGGGGTTTTTGTCAGGGTGGTATTCAATAGCTTTTTTGCGATAGGCCTTTTTAATTTCAGCTTCTGAAGCGTTTTTGTTTACGCCTAATATTTCATAATAATCCTGTTTCATTTCTTTTCGCTTTAAGCTATTACTGACCTATTACAACTTTAGGGAATCGTATAATGCGTTCGCCCAATTGGTATCCTTTTTCAATTACATCTATTATTTTTCCTTTTAAATCGTCTGATGGAGCCGGAATTTGAGTGACTGCTTCGTGAATATCGGCATTAAAAACATCGCCTTGCTTTACCTCAAGCACTTCCAAACCTTTTGACCTAAGGGTGTCTCTAAATTTGTGATGTATCAACTCCACACCTTGATAGTAGGCATCGTTATCGGCTTTTTTTAATTCCGCCAGTGCACGGTCAAAATCGTCAAGTACGGGCAATAATGCCTGAAGCACTTCCTGTCCGGCTGTTTTAAAAAGCTCTATGCGTTCTTTAGTGGTTCTTTTTTTAAAGTTTTCAAATTCTGCAAAAAGTCTTAAAAACTTTTCTTTTTCCTGCCCTAACTCATTTTGCAGTTCGTTTTTTTCATTTTCGAGAATTTTTAGTTGGTTATCTTCTTTAGTGTTTTTTTTGGTTTTGGTTGCCGACTTGGCAGTATCTTTTTTGCTCATTGCTTTAAAAACTTACATTTTCTCACCTGCTTCTTAGCAAAAGTATTGCCATATATGGTTTTGTGTCAAATTGTCATTGCTAAATTTTAATATGAATTTAAGAATATTTATTGGATGTGTCAGTAATTTTGTATGATAATCAAAAATTAACACAAACCATGAAAAAGAACATTTTAAAATTAACATTGCTATCATTTATTGCGGTTTTGGCATATTCTTGTAAAGGAAATGAAAAAACCGAAACCGGAGATGCTCAGGATAAAATGGAAGCCATTTCTGAAGTTACAACCTATACAGCAGATGCTGAAGGCACTCAAATTGAATGGCAAGCCGGCAAACTTACAGGAAACCACACAGGCTATTTAAAAATAGCTAAGGGCTACATCAATCTAAACGAAAACAACGAAATTGCCGGTGGTGAATTTGTTATAGATATGAGCACCATTACTGTAACCGACCTAAAAGAAGGTGAAGGTAAAAACAGGCTGGAAGGTCACTTAAAAGGCACTGTTGAAGGTCAGGAAGGCGATTTTTTTAATATTAATAAATACCCCACAGGAAGTTTTGTGGTAACCGGAATGGAAGTTGCCGAAGGAAAAACCTGGTTAAGCGGCAACCTGACATTGAAAGAAATTACAAGAAACGTTAAGTTTCCGGTAAACCTTTCCCTTGATGGCGATAAATTAATTCTTCAAAGTGAGGAGTTTGCAATTGACAGAACCGAGTGGGAAATCAATTTCAGATCGCGATCTATTTTCCCGAATATTGGTGATTTAGTAATCTTTGATGATATCAAGCTTCAGGTGTACTTAGAGGCTGACAAGTCATAAGTAAATAAAACTAGTATTTTAAAAGCCCTGAATGTCGGGGCTTTTTTATTTCAAGCCTTTTAAGGCGGCTTCAATTTCAGGGTATTTAAACTGAAATCCTGCCTGTTCTATTTTTTTGGAACTCACTTTTTGACTGCTCAGCAACAGCGTTGCCATTTCGCCTAAAAGTAGTTTTAACATAAATCCGGGAACATTGGGAAGCCATAACGGTTTTTTCAACTCTTTGGCAATAGCTTTGGTTAAGGCAGTATTTGTAATGGGTTGCGGCGAAACACCGTTGTATATTCCTTCCAGATTATTTTTAAAAATAAACAGATACATCGCTGCTATATCGTTGATATGAATCCAAGATTGCCATTGTTTTCCGCTGCCTATGGGTGCTCCAAAACCGAGTTTTATGGGTTGAGCCATTTTGGGCAAAGCACCTGCCGAAGTGTCTAAAACCATTCCGGTTCTGATTTTGGAAACCTTGATACCCAGCAATGAAAATTTATCTGCCACCTCTTCCCATCTCAAAACAACATTTCCAAGAAAAGAATCATCGGTTTTTGTTTCATTTTCATCAAAAAGTTTTTCAAAATCACTTGGATAAACATTTACCCCACTGGCTGTTATAAAGTGCTTTACTTTATTTTCATGCTTTTGAAGCGTGTTAAAAAGCAAACTGCCTGACAAAACCCTGCTTTCAATAATCTCAGTTTTATAACTTGAAGTCCAACGATTGGCAATAGTGGCACCCGCAAGGTGTATGATAGCATCTACCTCGAGAAGACAGTTAATATCGATATCTCCAAGATTGGGGTTCCAGTAAAATCCTTTGTAATGGGGTTTGTTTTCAATTTTGGTAAGCGAGGTGGTAAGGTAGTTCACTTCAATATTTTCATTCAAGCACATATTGGTAATTGCTTTTCCAATAAGTCCTGTTGCCCCCGTGATTAAAACCTTCATCAGTAATTTTTTGACTAAATTACCAAAACAAAAAAGTATGGACTAATTTTTAGAAAAGGTTTAACAGCCCCTTATTTCAGCAGTTGCAAAAGATAATTGCCATAGCCGCTTTTACTTAACGGTTGAGCTAATTTTTGAAGTTGATCGGCATTAATAAACCCTTTTCTGAAAGCAATCTCTTCAATACAGCCAATTTTCAAACCGGTGCGTTTTTCAATAGTTTTTACAAACTCAGTGGCTTCAGTCAAAGCTTCATGAGTACCGGTATCCAGCCATGCATATCCCCTGCTCATAATTTGCATTTGTAGTTTATTTTGTTCTAAATAATGTGCGTTAACTGAAGTGATCTCCAATTCACCACGGGCCGATGGCTTTATTGATTTGGCAACTTCAACAACCGAATTGGGGTAAAAATAAAGCCCCACCACCGCATAGTTGCTTTTGGGATTTTTTGGTTTTTCTTCAATACTCAACACCTGACCGTTTTCGTCAAAAGAAGCAACTCCATAACGTTCGGGATCGTCCACATAATATCCAAAAACAGTGGCATTTTTGTGTTCTGAAACTTGAGTTTTGGCTTCTGCCAACAATTTTTGAAATCCGGCTCCAAAGAAAATATTATCTCCCAAAATGAGACATACATCGTCATCACCAATAAATTCTTCGCCTATGATAAATGCCTGTGCAAGCCCGTCCGGCGAAGGTTGTTCAGCATAGGAAATGGAAATTCCCAGTTGACTTCCATCGCCAAAGAGATTTTTAAAATTAGGTAAATCTGTAGGGGTCGATATGATTAGAATGTCTTTAATATTTGCCAATAACAATACGGAAAGCGGGTAATACACCATCGGCTTGTCATACACCGGGAGCAATTGTTTTGAAACTACCTGTGTCAAGGGGTGCAAACGAGTTCCGGCACCACCGGCTAATATAATTCCCTTCATATCAATGGGTTTTGTATTGTTTGTTGTAATATTCCTGATAAGCTCCTGAGGTTACATTTTTTAACCAAACGGTGTTTTCCAGATACCAATCGATGGTTTTTGACAAACCTTCTTCAAAGGTTACTGAGGGTTTCCAGCCCAATTCAGCATTTATTTTTGAAGCATCAATGGCATATCTTAAATCGTGTCCGGGCCTGTCTTTAACAAAGGTAATTAATTGAGCAGAACTACCTTCGGGTCTGTTGATCTTATCGTCCATCAAGGTGCAAAGCAGTTTGACCAAATCGATGTTTTTCCATTCGTTAAATCCACCAATATTGTAGGTTTCTTTATTTTTTCCCTGATGAAAAGCCAAATCAATAGCCATAGCGTGGTCGATAACATACAGCCAGTCGCGGGTGTAGTTGCCATCGCCATAGACCGGTAAAGGCTTGTTTTCAATAATATTATTAACAAATAACGGAATCAACTTTTCAGGAAACTGATTGGGCCCGTAATTGTTTGAACAATTGGAGATGATGTATGGCAAACCGTAGGTTTCACCATAAGCTCTCACAAAATGGTCTGAACCTGCTTTGGAAGCTGAGTAAGGCGAATTGGGGTGATATGGTGTTTGTTCAGTAAAGAGTCCTGTTTCACCCAAAGTGCCATAAACCTCGTCTGTACTGATGTGGTAAAAAAGCTTGTCAGTTAGGTCTTTCCAATTTTTTCGGGCAGCGTTCAGCAAATTGACAGTGCCAAAGATATTGGTTCTTAAAAATGAAAGCGGGTCTGAAATAGAGCGATCCACATGTGACTCGGCTGCCAAGTGAATAACCGAATCAAACCGATATTTTTCAAACAATGAAAACATTGTTTCAGTATCGTTAATATCGGCCTTTAGAAAAGTATAATTGGATTTGTTTTCAATATCTGAAAGGTTTTCAAGATTGCCGGCATAAGTCAATGCATCCAGATTGTATATATGATAATGCGCATATTTATTAACAAAAAGTCGCACCACGTGCGAACCTATAAAGCCCGCTCCGCCGGTAATCAATATGTTTTTTGATTTATTCATTAAATTTCTCCCAGGTTAATTTTAAACCGTCATAAACGCTGAATTGAGGTTTGTAATCCATCAACTTTTTGGCTTTTGAAATATCAGCCAGTGAGTCTCTCACATCGCCTGCTCTAGGCGGCCCATATACTGCTTCTATATTTTCACTGGAAATTTGTTTTAAATTTTCCCATAGCTCATTCAAACTGATTCTGTGACCGTAAGCGACATTAAACACCTGATTTACTGCTGCTTCATCTGCAAAAAAAGCTTTGATATTTGCCTGAACTGCATTTTCAACATAAGTGAAGTCTCTAGTTTGTCCACCATCGCCATTAATGGTGGGCGACTTTTTATCTTTCAATGCCTGCATAAACAAAGGGATTACAGCCGCATAGGCTCCCGTGGGACTTTGTTTGGGTCCAAATACATTAAAATAACGCAAACCAATTGTTTCTGTTTTATAGGTTTTATAAAAAACATCGGCATACAGTTCGTTCACCAGTTTGGTAACGGCATAAGGCGACAAGGGTTTTCCTATATTATCTTCTATTTTAGGTAGTTGTGTGCTGTCACCATAAGTAGAGCTTGAAGCTGCATAAATCATTCTTTTTACAGATTTTGATTCTTTTTGAGCGACCAGCATGTTTAAAAATCCGCTTACATTTACCTCATTGGAAGTAATGGGGTCGTTAATGGAACGCGGCACCGAACCCAATGCTGCCTGATGGGAAACAAAATCCATGCCTTCCATCGCTTTTTTACAAGTTTGCAAATCACGGATATCCCCTTCCATAAATTCAAAATTGGGCAAGTTTTCAAAATCTTTTATATTTTCACGAAAACCTGTAGCGAGATTGTCAAGCACTCTCACTTTTTTTGCGCCAAAATGAAGCAAATATTCCACAAGATTGGCTCCAATAAAGCCGGCACCACCTGTTATTAGAAAATTATAATTAGATAAGTTGGCAGTATGATATTTGTTGTTCAGCATTACTTAATTGTATTATTTCAATTTTTATTAATTAAAAAACAGATTGATAAATATATTTTATATCCTTTATAAAACCCCAATTTTCAACGTACGCTTTGTTAATTTTCACTTTATCCGGCCATATAACTTCATCATTGTATTTTTGAGGGTTTTCTTGGAGTTTTAAAATTTCTTCCTCGTTTTTATATTTTAGGGTTGCAGGGCCTGTAATTCCGGGGCGGACACTTAGAATAATCCTGTCTTCACCCTGAAGTTTATCTGCATAACCCGGCAAGTCTGGCCTAGGTCCCACCAGACTCATATCGCCTTTTAAAACATTCAGCAACTGCGGAAGTTCATCCAGTTTGGATTTCCTTAGTATTTTTCCAAAACCGGTTGATTTACTGGACAATTCTTCCAATGAGTGATTTTTATTTTCTTTTAAGGTTCTAATTTTAAACATATAAAAATACTTCCCATTTTTTCCAACTCTTTTTTGAATAAATAGTCCCGGTAAATTGGTTTGAATTCTGGAGACAATCACCATAAAAACCATAGGAATAAAAAATATCAGCAAACAAAAAAACGACACAAACACATCAAAAAATCTTTTAAAAAATTGTTGTTTACTGCTAAGCATTCTAGAAGATAAAAATCATAATTTTATTTTCGTTTAAAAATACGCTTTATTAAACTTTCCTCTTTCTCAGAAGTATAGTATCCGTAATTATAATTGCCGTAGCCGTAGCCGTAGCCGTAGCCGTAACCGTATTTTGCTTTTTGCTGATAGTAATTCAGTACAAAACTTATATGTTTAACTTCCCCCTTCTTATACTTATCATTAATGACAGAAAGCATCCCTTTTTTGGTATAATCCTGTCTTACAACATAAATTGTTGCATCAGCATACCTTACCAGTTCCAGTGCGTCAGATACTAATGCTAATGGTGGGGAATCAATAACAATATAATCATAAACTTCAGAAAGTTTTTCGAAGAGTTCCTCCATTTTACTTCCTATAATCAATTCTGATGGATTAGGTGGAATGGGTCCTGAGGTAATTACATCCAGATGCTCTATATTGGTTTTCTGAATTATTTGCTCCAAACTTGATTCGTTAATTAGATAGTTTACAACTCCTTGGTCATTTTTAATATTAAAATCGTCAAAAATCTTTGGTTTACGCAAGTCTAAACCAAGCAAGACGGTTTTCTTTTGGCTTAAAGCGAAAACAGAAGCAATATTAATTGAACAAAAGGTTTTGCCTTCACCACTGACAGAAGAGGTAACCAATACTGTTTTTGTGCCTTCTATTCCCCGCTTTTTATACATAAACTGAAGACTCGCCCTAATTGCTCTGAAGGATTCGGCTATTGCAGAGTGTGGTTTATGCAATACAACCAAATTTTCATTTTTACGGCTTTTACCAATAACCCCCAGAATAGGAATGGGAGAAAGCCTGCTTATTTCTTGTGTGGTATGAATTTTATTATCAAAAAACACAATCAGGAATACCAGAACAAATGGAACAAAAAATCCAAACAAACCGGCCATAACATAATTTAATTGATTGTTTGGGCCAACCTGCCCGCCACCAACATCTTTTGCGGGGTCGATTACTATTACATCACTTACATTAGCAGCTCTCACCAAACCTGCCTCGCTGCGTTTGGCTAAAAACAGATTATATGCCTGATTACTTAAATCAAATCGCCTTTGAATCCCCAAAAGCTCTTGTTGCTCTTTTGGCAATTTTCTTATTTCGGTTTCAGCTTGAGAAATTTCTTTATTTATCTCACTTATCTCTCTGTTTTTAAGTGCTTTTGTAGATAGTATATTTTCCAACAAAACAGCTTTAACTGCGTTGATTTGTCTGTCAATATCAGCAAAAACCGGGGCACCCTCTCTAAAAGAATACTGAAGTTTATTGCGCTCTTCGGCCAAAGCAACTATACGGCTTACACCGGACACTATGCTCACCTCATTTATTCCCGCTACTGAAGGTGCAGGAACATCAGAGTAGTCTGTGCGGTTTAATAAATAATCTTCAAGTGTATTGTAATAGTTTATTTGTTGTTCAATACCATTTTTTTGCAAGTCGAGGCTTCTGAGTTTGCTGCTTATCTCCTGCCCTTCATTGCTCAAATCAAAAACAGAAGATTTACTTCTAAATGCATCCAGTTCCCGCTGTACTTCTGAAATTTCACCTGATTTAATTGCCAATGTACTGTCAATAAACTGAATGGTTTTGGTGGCAAACAAATTTTTTCGCTCCAGCATTTCCTCGGCTAAGACCTGTACAGTTGTATTCAAATAATCTACCAGCTCCGCTTTATTATTTCCCGTTAACCTTAGGTTCAAAACCGATGAGCCTTGTGATTCAGGCTGTATGGATACACCTCTGTACCTGCCCACAACACCGTCAAAATTTTGAAAACGTATGTAAAAAGGTTCTCCCGCCTGTAATCCTCTTTCAGAACGATGAACAACTCCATTAAAAAAAGGCAGCACAACTCTTTGTCCAAATTTAAAATTGCGTTCAAAATCTTCGGTAGGCATTTTAATACTGCCGCGTTCTTTTGAACCGTAAATTTGTGTGGGGTAATTTCCTTCTTCAAATGAAACACTCAGATTGTAAGTGTCTGTATCAACAGATTTTATCTTAATCAACCGGTTTAGCACCTGAGGCCTTGCAGTATCAACTTCAACAATAAAAGGCGTTTGTGCATAAGCGTTTTCCAGTTGGTATTTTCCCTGTTTCAAATACTGGAGATAATATTGAAGCCGTTCAACCACTTTCTCATTATGAGAACGTGTTTTTAAGGTTACCATAGCTGTATTTACCTTATCGGTAGTTCCTCCCCAATTAAAGGTTAAACTGGTTGTAGTAGTGAAAAATGGGTTTTGATCGTCTTTGATGGATATCAAACTTGACATTTGATAAACCGGAAGTTTTCTAACATTTACATAGTAGGCAATGCTAAAACCAATAATTAATGAAACCAAAAACAACGGCCAGTAGGACATTAGTTTCACCAAAAACCCTCTGAAATCAAAGTTGGTTTGAAGTTGATCTATTTCAAATTCTTCACTCATAAATTACAACCTGTTAAATAATATGATTGTTGTAGTAATTAAACTCAAAATAGAGGCTAATGTTGTAATAGACTGAATAGCAGTGGTTCCCGCACCCAATGATTTTTGTGGCAATGGATTGATTAAAATCAAATCGTTGGGTTTAATATAGTAATAAGGTGAATTTACTGCCTCTATGGTTGTTAAATCTATCGTGTGAACACGTTGCCCATAAGGATACTGCCTTACAATTACCACACTTCTTCTGTCACCGGTCAATGTAATATCGCCCGAGTTGGCAATAGCTTCCATAATTGTTAGTTCATCTCGATAGATAATTCTGGAACCCGGGCTGCTTATTTCCCCCATAATGGTATAGCGAATACCCGCCAGCTTAACAGTAACAAAAATATTGGCCTCTTCTGTAAAATACTCTTCCAAAAGCCGTTTTTCAAGCATTTCCCTGATTTCATCTTCAGTATAGCCCAGGACATTAAGTTCTCCCAAAGTGGGTATTCTGATGTTTCCGTGTTCGTTTACACGAAAACCGTCATAATACAGTCGCTCCTCTCCGGTGGCATTGGGGTTTTGATCTCCCACAGGGTTAAACATCCCTACCTGACTTTGATCAAGTGATTTAATTCTGATACTCAAAAGATCATTCATCTGAATGCGGTAAGGCTCCGGCTTTTTGGTCATTTGAAAAGTTTCGTTTGCCTCATTTTGCTGTAAATAAGTCAGCCTCTTGGTGGGAATACAAGAAGTAAAAAAAAGGGCGATTAAAACTATTGCTAATAAAGCCGTCCTGCTCATAAAAGTACAATCAAGTAAACAACAAATATAGGTTTTCAAGTTCAATAATAAAATTTTCAGCAGTATTATATCAATCAAAAATTGAATTAAAAAAAATCACTTATTTCAAGGTGAAAAAACACAATTAAATTGTTCTTTTCGGTTAATTTTAACTTCTTTTGCATAAAATTGAATGCTTTGAATTTTTTATCTGTCGAAAATATTTCCAAGTCTTTTGGCGAAGTACAATTGTTTGAAAATCTGTCATTTGGAATTAACGAAGGACAAAAAATAGGTTTTCTGGCCAAAAACGGCACCGGAAAAACTACCTTACTCAACATACTTGCCGGACTGGACACTCCGGACAACGGGCAAGTTGTTTACAGAAAAAACATTACGGTTACTTACCTGCCTCAGGAACCCAATCTCAATGAAAATCTTACCATAGAGCAAACGGTTTTTGACTCAGACAACGAGATTTTAAAAATCATAGAGCGCTATGAAAATGCACTCAAAAATCCCGAAGACAGCGAGGCATACCAATCAGCCTTTGAAGCCATGGAAGCTCATCAGGCATGGGATTTTGAAACACTTTACAAACAAATATTATCCAAACTGAAACTCAACGACATCTCAAAAAAAGTTTCAGAACTCAGTGGTGGGCAGAAAAAAAGATTGTCACTGGCCAACGCTCTTTTAAGTAAGCCCGATTTATTAATTCTTGACGAGCCTACCAACCATTTGGATTTGGAGATGATTGAGTGGCTGGAGGCCTTTTTCGCTAAGGAAAATATCACTCTTTTTATGGTTACTCACGACCGTTATTTTCTGGAACGGGTGTGTAATGAAATTGTGGAACTGGAAGACGGAAAACTTTACAGCTATAAAGGAAACTATGGCTATTTTCTTGAAAAAAAAGAAGCCCGCATTACTACAGAACAAACCGAAACCGAAAAAGCAAAACAACTTTTCAAAAAAGAGCTGGACTGGATGCGCCGCCAGCCCAAAGCAAGAACCACCAAAAGCAAGTCGCGCATACAGGGTTTTCACGAAATAAAAGAACGCGCTAAAAAACGCCGAAACGACCACCAGATTGAACTGGAAATCAACATGGAACGTTTAGGAAGTAAAATCGTGGAACTACACAACGTTTCTAAATCCTATGGCGAACTTCCAATTTTAAACAAATTCAACTACAATTTTGTCAAAGGTGAGCGAATAGGTATCATCGGGAAAAACGGAACCGGAAAATCAACCTTTCTCAACATACTCACCGGCACTATTAAGCCGGATCAGGGCAAAGTGGTAGTGGGAGAAACCATAAAATTTGGTTACTATACCCAAGACGGCATAAATATTAAAGAAGGACAAAAGGTAATTGATGTAATCAGGGAGTTTGGCGATTATATTCCATTAAAAAAGGGACGGCAAATTTCTGCACAACAACTATTGGAGCGCTTCCTCTTTGACCGAAAAAAACAATATGATTTTGTTGAAAAATTGAGTGGTGGCGAGCGAAAAAGGCTTTATCTGTGTACCGTTCTTATTCAGAACCCTAATTTTTTAATTCTGGATGAGCCTACAAACGATTTGGATATTGTTACTTTAAACGTTTTGGAATCCTTCTTACTCGATTTTCCGGGCTGCTTGATTGTGGTTTCACACGACCGCTATTTTATGGATAAAATTGTGGATCATTTATTTGTCTTTAAAGGGAATGCAGTAATAGATGATTTTCCCGGAAATTACAGTGATTTTAGGGAAATGGAATCATTGGTTGAAAAAGAAGAAAAACAGGAGGTTTCTCCGGAAAATGACACCAAAAAATCTTGGAAAAAAGAAAGCGACAAAACCAAACTATCTTATAAAGAACAAAAAGAATTTACCAATCTTGAATCTGAAATAAAAAAGCTGGAACAGAAAAAGGAGTTATTAGAAAACCAATTTTCCAACCAATCACTGTCTCACGAAGAAATAAACAATAAGTCTATTGAGCTTCAGGAACTTATTGAGTTAATAGAAAATAAAACCGAACGCTGGTTTGAACTATCTTTTAAATTGGAAAATTAAATGTTAAATCTGATATTAATCATACATCGGCATTACAATCTAAATTAAATTTGTGGTCTATTATTTAAAATTTTGACTAGAATAACTGAATACCTGATTTCATGAAAAAGTCTACCCTGGATTTATACCTACTACTACCCGTTAAAAATTTTATTGAAAAGAAAACATCTGTTGGTTTACTGCTTATTTTTTCAGCGGTGTTTGCAATGATAATTGCCAACTCGCCATTTGCAGATAGTTATCATAATTTTTGGACTCGCTACATCTATATTGGCTTCGAAGATTTTGTTATCAAAAAAAACCTACTCCACTGGATTAATGATGGGCTTATGTCTATGTTTTTCTTTTTGGTGGGTCTCGAGCTTAAACGCGAGTTGATGCACGGTGAATTGGCCAGTTTCAGGGGAGCATTATTACCGGTGGGTGCCGCCATTGGCGGTATGCTTTTTCCTGCACTGGTTTTTTACTTTTTCACACAAGGCACTGATGCCGTAGCCGGCTGGGGTATCCCTATGGCAACTGACATTGCTTTTGCACTGGGTATATTGTATATTTTAGGAGATAGAGTGCCTCTTACCCTTAAAGTGTTTTTAACTGCTGTGGCCATTGTGGATGATTTGGGAGCTGTAATAGTTATTGCTTTTTTCTATACTTCAGAAATTTCCATGAACAGTCTGGCTTTGGGAGGTTTCTTCCTGTTGGCCTTGTTTACGGCAAACCAAATTGGCGTAAGAAACACTTTGTTTTATGCGGTAATGGGCATTGGTGGTTTGTGGCTGGCGGTTTTACTTTCCGGTGTTCATGCCACTATTGCAGCCGTGCTTGCAGCATTTACCATTCCCACAAGTAAAAGAATCAATACTTCGCTCTTTTTAAGAAAAGTTAGAATTCTTTCTGCGCAAATTAAAACCATCAAGAAAAAATCAAAAGAAGAACACGACGAAGAAGATCAGAAAATTTCTGATACTATCGAAAAATTCTCTAAGCTTACTGAAGACGCCACTCCTCCATTGCAACGTCTGGAACACGCGCTTCATCCCTTTGTAAGTTTTGTAGTATTACCCCTTTTTGCTTTTGCTAATGCCGGTGTAACCATAGACGCCGAAGCTTTCACCTATTTTTACAGCCCTGTAACTCTGGGTGTAATTTTTGGATTAATCTTCGGAAAAATAGTCGGTATTTTCTTATTTACCAGACTGATGGTGCTTTTTAAGCTGTGTGTATTACCGCAAGGGGTAACCTGGAAACATATTTTCGGATTGGGCTTTTTGGCAGCCATCGGGTTTACAATGTCGTTGTTCATTACTGATTTGGCGTATGAAAGTGCCGTTTATGAAACCCAAGCCAAAATGGGGATTCTTTCTGCTTCATTAATTGCAGGTGTATTTGGGTATTTTTATCTCAAACTTGCCGGCAACGGAAGTCTTAATACCGAAGAGAATATAAAAATTGAAGATGATGATGATAGTTGAAGCTATTCAAAAAAGTTGTCTTTAAAACCAATTAAATATAGCTTTTCCTGAGCTCGTGTGATAGCTGTATAAAGCCATCTTAAATATTCTTTATCAACACCGTTAGGCATATAAGGCTGCTCCACAAAAACGGTATTCCACTGCCCCCCTTGCGATTTATGACAAGTGATGGCATAGGAAAACTTAACTTGCAATGCGTTGAAGTATTTATTGTTTTTAACACTTAAAAATTTCTTGTATTTAGACTTTATATCTTCATAGTCTTTCATTACCTCCTGATACAATTTGTTGGAATCTTCATAAGGAAGCGAAGGCGTTTCAGAAGTGAGTGTATCCAGCAATAAAACGGTTTCAAAAGGTTTCATTTTTGGGTAATCAACCATCCTCACTAACACTTCGGCAAATTTAAACCCATACAGCTCTTTGAAGTTGAATATTTCAAGCACTTCCACTATATCGCCATTGGCAATAAAACCGGCTTCGCTCGTGGGCGAAAGCCAAAAATAATTGTTTTTCACTACCATCAAATAATCGCCGGTAGAGAGTTCATTTTCTTGAAAAAGAATGCGCGACCTGATGTTTTCATTATACAAATTGGCACGTTTGTTTGAGCGTAAAATAATCACTGCGTCTTCTTTACTTTTGGAAGCATAGGCATCATTAATGGCATCCAGAAGTGTGTGACCGTCTTCCGGTTTTATGATGTCGCTAAAATCTTCTATTTGAAATTTGAAATCGTCATAAAAACCGCTTTCCAATGCCTCTCTTAATAAAGTGGCATTGTGCAATATACCGCTGTCAAATTTCTGTCTTACCACTTCGTTCAACTCAAAAGCAGTTACTTCTTTATTGTACTGATTGCTCAAAAGTTTTTCGTCCAGTGCCGGGCTGAGTTCCATATTCACAGGAGGTAATTGAGCTGTGTCACCTATTAAAATAAGTTTACAATTAAAACCCGAATACACATATTGCATTAAATCGTCCAGCAAAGAGCCGTTTTCAAAAAGCTTTGAATCGGTAGCAGAATCTGAAATCATCGAGGCTTCATCTACTATAAAAAGGGTGTTTCTATGCTTATTTTGCTGAAGCGTAAACGAAACACCTCCTCCCTTTTGGACTTTTGGGTAATAAATTTTTTTGTGAATGGTAAAAGCCTCTTTAGAAGAATAATTGCTGATAACTTTGGCTGCTCTTCCCGTGGGTGCCAGCAATACTACTTTTGAATTAACTAAACCTATTTTTTTAACTAAAGAACCTATGATGGTGGTTTTTCCGGTACCGGCATACCCTTTTAAAAGAAACACTTCTTCTTGGTTTTTACTCAACACAAAATGGGCCAATTTTTGCAATACAATATCCTGAATTGCAGTGGGTGTATGTGGAAAATCCTTAAGTAATTCTTTATAAAAAAGTGCAGAATTCATTTAGTAGTTTAAGTTTTTAAAACTTGAAGGCTAAGTTACGCTTTGATTAACAATTACCAACAAGCAAAATGATTTTTATGGATAATACTTTTGTGATTGAAAAAAAATTGTAGATTTGCCATATACCATTTATACGTCAAATAAAAAACGATTTCTATAATGAAACTTTTAATTCAAATTGTTCTTTGGGTCATTATCATCTTCCTTGGTTACAAACTTTTTAATTCAGTTTATGAACCCACCAAATTCAATCAGGAAAAAGAAAGACGCTATGCCAAAGTGATTGATGTATTGAAAGACATCAGAACTGCCGAGTTGGCCCACCTTCAAATAACCGGAAAATTCAACAGCAATTTTGATTCGTTGGTACGTTTTATTGATACCGCTCAATTTGCAATCACACAAAGAAGAGACACTGTCTATCCCGATGTGGAACGCAACAGAGCTTTTGGCCTTCACCCCATAACCGGTGGTTATTATTTAGAAGATATTATCGTTGACACCCTACGATTTGCATCTGTAAAAGATTCACTTTTCAGGGGCTCAGACCGCTATAAAACAATGGATCGTGTGAAAGTTGCCGGTGAGTATGTGAACATTTCTTTGGATGCCGGATTTATTATGCGAGGAGACAGAAGAATTGCCGTTTTTGAAGCAAATGCTTCTAAAAATGAAGTCCTCCACGGTTTAAATCCAGTCTTAATTTCACAAGAAAACACAAGAGTCTCTGTTGACGATGTAAACGGAACACACATCAGGGTGGGTTCTATGACCGATGTAAACACAAACGGAAACTGGCCAAAACAATATGACAGTCCCGGAGAACAATAAAAAAAAAGATTTAAATTCATCATACAGTTTGTCCGTTCAGCTAAGCTTGACCGGACTTTCTTTTTTGATGGAAGAAGAAAATAAACCGGTTTTTACCGAAGAAATCTCGTTTTCTGAACCTAAAAACCCGGATGAGTTACTCTTTGAAATTGAAAAAGCTTTCGCCGAAATAGAGCAGTTACAACATCCTGTTTTTGAACTGACGCTCATCTATCAAAACCCCTTCTACTCTATTGTTCCCGCCGCATTATTTAAAGAAGACGAAGCCGAACAATACTTGAAGCTGAATACACGTATTTTTACCACCGATTTTGTAGCTTTTGATACCCTTGAAAATTTTGAGCTTGTCAATGTTTATGTGCCTTTAGCCAATATCAACAATTACTTTTTTGAACATTATGGTGAGTTTTCTTATTTTCACTTCACCACTACTTTTCTCGAAAGTGTGTTGCAAAATGAAAAAACCGGGAATCCCAAAAAAATGTATGCCCACCTCCACGGCCAGCAAGTAGATGTGGTGGTTACTTCCGGTAAAAAATTGGAACTTTGCAACAGCTTCAATTACACAACTCCTGAAGATTTGACATACTATCTGCTTTTTGTAGCAGAACAATTACAGTTAAACCCCGAAGAATTTGAATTGGAATTGAGCGGTAAAATTTCTGAAGAAGACGATTTCTTTGAGTTGCTTTATACTTACATTAGAAATGTAACCCTTAAGCAAAATAAACCAACCACCTTGAGAATCGAAAAGTAATGCGCATTATTTCCGGAAAATACAAAGGCAAAAGACTCATGGCACCTAAAACACTGCCCGTTAGACCAACGACCGATTTTGCCAAAGAAGCCCTTTTCAACATACTCAACAACCGAATTTCCTTTAGCGAAGTAACTTTTCTGGATCTTTTTGCCGGTACCGGAAATATCAGTTTTGAAATGGCCTCTAGGGGCACAAAAAACATTACAGCCGTTGACAGTGATTTTGGCTGTATCAAGTATATTCAAAAGATAAGTGATGAACTCGATTTTGGAATCCATACCATAAAATCGGATGTGACTTCATTTCTCGAAAAAAACAAACAATCTTTTGACGTCATTTTTGCCGATCCACCTTATGACTTTACCGTCGATAAATTTGAAAAAATAATTCTCGCTGTTTTTGAAAATAACCTACTCCACCCCGATGGTTTTTTGGTTATTGAGCACTCCAAACACACCGATTTATCTTCTATTCAACACTTTTCTGAAGCCAGAAAATATGGCGGGTCTGTATTTTCATTTTTTACAAAAAGCGACTATTTATAGTTTTTATTGTCATTTTCTTGATTATTTAAGCTAATTATTCATATATTTTTATAATTTAGCTCCATACACCCCACTTTTTCATAACCCTACTAGACTAAAATCAACCAACTAAAACTCTTTTATTATGAAAAAAGTTCTAAAAATTGTCATGTACCTGCTGTTAATCTTAATTTTAGGTATAGGCGGGTTATTGGCTTATGTAAAAATTGCTCTGCCCAATGTGGGAGATGCACCGGTGATTTCTATTGAAATTACGCCCGATCGTGTAGAACGTGGTAAATATTTGGCCAATAACGTGGCTGTTTGTATTGAATGTCACTCCAGCAGAGACTGGAGCTTATTCACAGCTCCTTTAGTTCGTGGCACTGAAGGTGAAGGCGGTGAAATTTTTGACCAATCTATGAACTTTCCCGGAAAGTTTGTATCAAAAAACATTACCCCTTTCGCTCTTGCTGACTGGACCGATGGTGAAATTTTTAGAGCTATAACTGCAGGAGTTAGTAAAGACGGAAAAGCTTTGTTTCCTATTATGCCTCACCCTGCTTATGGAAGAATGGACAAAGAAGATATTTATTCTATTATTGCTTATATACGTACACTGGAGCCTAAAGAAAGTTATCCTGATGCATCTAAGGCCGACTTCCCCATGAATTTTATCATTAATACTATTCCTCAAAAGCCGGAATTTTCAACCATTCCTCCTAAAACCAACAAAGTGGCCTATGGTCGTTATCTGGCAGGTGCTGCTTCCTGTTTTGACTGTCATACCAAGCAGGATAAAGGAAAATTTGTGGGTAAGGATTTTGCCGGCGGGTTTGAATTTTTATTTCCCGATGGGTCTATTTTGCGTTCGGCAAACATTACACCTCATGAAACAGGCATAGGCAACTGGACAGTTGAACAATTTGTAGAACGTTTTAGAGCCTATGCAGATAGTTCATTTGTACCACACCCTGTGGGACCGGGAGAATTTCAAACTGTGATGCCTTGGACATTTTACGGACATATGGAAACTTTTGATTTGGAAGCCATTTTCAGTTTTCTGCAAACACTGGAACCCGTAGATCAGGTTAATGAATTGTTCACTCCGGCTAATTAAAATTAAATCCTTACTTTTCAAAAAAGGCTTCCGGATGGAAGTCTTTTTTGTTTGTAACAAAAGTAACTGTCAGCTTAATCACACCGTATTATTTTTGCGTCAAAATTTAATCATTACTTCTATGACAATCGAAAAATTAATCAGAGAAAATGCAACTATAGTAGATGTTCGCACCAAAGAAGAGTTTCGTGGTGGGCACGTTTCAGGTTCCATAAACATACCTTTACAGGAAATTCAACAACGTGTGGATGATTTCAGAAAATTGAATGGCCCCGTTGTGCTTTGCTGTGCCTCGGGCAACCGCAGCGGAATGGCTGCCGGATATTTAAAGCATCAGGGAATTGACTGCATAAACGGTGGTTCCTGGCTGGATGTAAACTATTATCAATCTTTAGCCGTTTAAAAGCTTATGTTACAATCCTTAAAAAACTTATTCGGTTTTGGACCAAAAACCGACTATAAAGCACTTATTCAACAAGGTGCTGAAATTATTGACGTTAGAACCAAAGGTGAATTTGTATCCGGAAATATCAAAGGTTCAAAAAACATTCCTTTAAACACTTTAAACAGTAATCTTAAGCAGTTGAAAGACAAAAACAAAGCTTATATTCTATGCTGTGCCTCCGGTATGCGAAGCGGAACAGCTAAAAGCATCTTAAAATCTTACGGTTATACACAAGTATATAACGGGGGCGGTTGGCAATCGTTGCAAAACAAATTATAGTGAGAGACAAACTTCTTAAAAACTGGAATTTCACAAGGCTACTCTACCTTTCCATTGGTCTTGTGGTTTTGATTCATACCATAATGGACCACCAAACCATAGGAATTGTTTTGGGTGCATACATCACTTTAATGGGCTTGTTTGGCTTTGGATGTGCCAAAGGAAATTGTGAGATTGATAACAACAAAAATTAAGTTAATTTTTTTCCGAAACAGCTTGTTTGGTGTAATTTTAAAACAAAAATGTTTGGACTTTTTAAAAAGAAAACTCAAGATGAAAAATTACAAGAACAGTATCAAAAACTTCTAAAAGAATCCTTTGAACTTTCAAAAAGCAACCGTGCTGCAAGTGATAAAAAACAAGCGGAAGCTCAAGCTGTTTTAGAACAAATTGAAGCATTAAAAAAGTAAATCCCGTAAGGTTACCTACGGGATTTTAATTTTTTTGCAGGCCTGTAAGCCGGGTTCTGTCTCATCCTCCGAAGCCTTTGGCAAAGGAGGATAACCCTTACCATTTATCTGGGTTAAACATTGCTGTTTAACTCTATCTGCCTACCCTCCGACATCGGGCGGGCTACCCTCAAGCGCCGGTTTACGTGGCATTTCACCGCATAGAGTTTACCTGATTTCACTACAGCTTTACCTGTACATCCTTTCTGTTGCACTGGTCCTATCCCGATAGCTATCGGGATGGCGGGCGTTACCCGCTATGCTGCCCTGTGGTGCCCGGACTTTCCTCCCTGAAGAAACCTTCAGAGCGATAAGGCGGCCTGCGGTGCAAAGATACAACGAACTTGTTAATATCTATTCAGAAAAAATAGTTTGCAAATTCCACAATAATTAATTCAATATGTATATTTGTAAAGACTACTTTTTCTATGGAACATTTCATTGTATCAGCCCGAAAATACCGCCCAACCACCTTTAAAAGTGTGGTGGGGCAACAAGCTATTACCAATACACTGGAAAACGCCATAGCAAACAACCACCTGGCACAAGCACTGCTTTTTACCGGTCCGCGTGGGGTGGGAAAAACCACTTGTGCGCGCATTTTAGCAAAAAAAATAAACCAGCAAAGCGTTGACGACCCCAACGAAGATTTTGCTTTCAATATTTTTGAATTGGATGCAGCTTCCAACAACTCGGTGGACGACATTAGAAACCTAACCGATCAGGTGCGCATACCGCCCCAAACCGGAAACTACAAGGTCTATATCATCGATGAGGTGCATATGCTTTCACAAGCGGCTTTTAATGCCTTTTTAAAAACACTGGAAGAACCGCCTAAACATGCCATATTTATTTTGGCTACCACCGAAAAGCATAAAATTATACCTACCATACTTTCGCGTTGTCAAATTTTTGATTTTAAAAGAATCACCGTTACCGATATAAAAAATCATCTGGCTGAAATTGCACAAACTGAAGGTATTGATGCCGAAGACGATGCCCTGCACATCATCGCACAAAAAGCTGATGGAGCATTGAGAGATGCGCTTTCAATTTTTGACCGTGTGGTAAGCTTTTCAGGAAATAACCTAACACGCCAGGCCGTTACCGAAAACCTGAATGTACTGGATTATACCACCTATTTTGAAACCACCGAGCATTTGCTCAATAACAATATTCCGGAAGTATTGGTGCTGTTTGATGCTATTTTGGCTAAAGGTTTTGACGGGCATCATTTCATTGCCGGGCTTGCCTCCCATTTCAGAGATTTATTGGTTTGTAAACACACCGCTACCATCCATTTGCTGGAAGTGGGCGAGCAAATAAAAGCCATGTATTTTGAGCAGTCACAAAAAGCCGAAAGTGAATTTCTACTCAAAGCTATCGAACTGGCCAATGAATGTGATTATAAATACAAATCCAGTAAAAATCAGCGGTTGCTGGTCGAATTGTGCTTAATGCAATTGGCATCCATCACTGTCTCATTAACAAACGGGATGGACGAAAAAAAAAAGTCGCAACGGTTCATAATTCCGCCTAAAGCGGTTACACCGCCTGTAACTGTTTCTCAAACCGAAAACACAACACCACCAAAACCCTATCCTGTTGCTGAAAACGGGAACAATCCTCTGCAAACGGCCGAGAATTTGGTAGCCGAAAGCCATTCAGAAGAAGAAAAAAATGATGACCCGGAGCCAATTAAAGAGCCGGAAAAAAAATCATTTCCCGAAAAAAATGCCGAGCGCATATCAGCCCTTTCGCTGAAAAGCATTCAGCAAAAAAGACAATTGCAGGAGAAGTTTAAAGCTAAAGTGGTAGCTCACGATAACTTGCCTGAAGATGAATTTTCAGAAAACGAACTGCAAGCAGCCTGGAAAGAATATGCCAAAATTCTTGACCACAAAGGCGAACGCATTCTGGCCTCTCATCTGGATATGGTATTACCGGAGGTTGAAAATAATGTGATAAAAGTGGTTTATCCCAACCAAACCATTAAAGTTGAATTGGAACAGTCGCAGCAAAATTTATTAAATTTTCTCTCCAATAAACTGAATAACTTCAGCCTTTCGCTTGATATTGAAGTAAATGAAAGTGAACAGCGAAACTATCTATACACGCCTAAAGAACGCTTTGAAAAACTGCGGGAGAAATACCCCATTATGGAGAAAATTAAAAAATCATTTGACTTAGACATTTAGAGCCTGTTTAAGTTTTATTTAATGACTTGCAAAAAATAAAAATATGTTAGGTTTAAAACTGCCCACCGACCCGCGTTGGGTTAGAATTGTGGAAAAAAACATAGAAGAAATACTCACAGACCACGCATACTGTGAGCAAAAAGCAGCATCTACAGCCATTTCCTTAATCGTTTCCTTTCCGGAGTATACCGAGCTTGTTGAAGAAATGGTAGCACTGGCTAAAGAGGAAATCAGTCATTTTAAAATGGTGCATGACCGAATTTTAGAACGGGGCTGGATATTGGGGCGCGACCGCAAAGATGACTATGTGATTGAGTTGCATAAATTTTTCCCCAAAGGTGGCAGCCGCACCACACAATTGGTTCACCGATTGCTTTATGCTGCACTCATTGAAGCCCGAAGCTGTGAACGGTTCAGACTGCTTTCTGAAGAAATCAACGACCCCGAGTTAAGGGACTTTTATAGAAAACTAATGGTTTCTGAAGCCAATCACTACACCATGTTTTTAGGGTTTGCCAGAAAATATGGCGACCTGGAAGAGGTGAATAAAAAATGGCAGGATTTGCTGGTGTATGAAGCTAAAATTATGGAGAATTTAGGGAATACAGAAAGGGTTCACGGGTAGAATATTAAAAGCATTGAAAGGAATAAACAGGACACTCCTTCGGAGTTAAAACAATAACAATAAAATGCTTTTCTATAAACAGTATGCTCCTACGGAGCAGAACAAACTTTATCAGCATAGATTAAATTTGTGAATCATTTGATTTCCTTAGAGCTTGTCCCGTTCTTCGGGAGGCGCACTGTTTATAGAAAAATCCCAACGGTTTTGTGTGAACTCCGTAGCAGTGACCTGTAAAAAACTAATCAAACTCAGATTAATTTATGTATTGCACATTCCTGCCCGCAAGCGACAAGATGGGTTATATAGCCTTTTCTATCTGCATTTTATGTATTGACTATTAAAATCAATTTATTTAAAAAAAGTGGGTATATTGCGTATATATACTAGTTGTAGCACATTTGAGAAAAACAAAATATCAGAAAATATTTAGAGACAAATTCAATTGATTGACTGATTTCAATTTTGACTCTTGAATAGAATAAAAAGATTTGATTTATTATGCATCACTTTGGAATTAGTGCAATTGGTGGATTTTTGATTTGGTGTTTTTCAGGTTTTAAAAAGAAAAATATCAGAGAATATACTGAACATAAATTTGCTTTTTTGGTAGGTCTTGGATTTATTTTTTTAGTGGTTTTAATATTATATAATTTATAAAAAAACTAATGACAACAAAGGCTTTAATCAATGGCTAGTGCTTGCATACTCGAAAAATTGCCTTCGGCCAATTCGACCCGATAGCTATCGGGACTCGTGTCTAACGGATTTTCCTCAGGCCTGGGTTTTGCTACCCGCCCGAACGTACTGTTAGGTGCGGGCGGAAATTAGTTGCTCAATCCGCGCCTGCGTCGGGCAGGCACGCCATAACTCATAGCCTGAAACATTGTATGTCATAAATTTAAAAACATTTGAAAAAAATTTTAATCATAATATTTAGCGTTATCTTCCTTTCATCAAATCCAACTGAAAAGGAAAGAGCGGTTTACCACGAAATTGAATTTACTGCATCTTCAATTAAACTTATAAAGTGGAATATAAAGGATTTAAAGGATAAGAGTTATGTCAAAGAAATTATTGACTCTCTTGGTAGAACAAAAAGGTTGGAATTTTATAATTATAAAGGAAATCTTGACTATCCTGGCTCTGGATATTATGGTGGTCCGATTATAAAATATCATTATGAATGTAATGTAATTACCGAAACTGCTTACAAATCTGATATCGATTTAGCAAATGACTTTATGTATTCAGAAGTTCCAAATCAAATAATTTATTATTTAAATGACAGTAATGAGATAACCGAAACAACCTTCAGATATAAAGTAGAGTTTACAATGGATAAAGAAGTTTTGACTAAAATAATAGAAAATTTTGAACTCTATAAAAAATTGATACCTGAAACTGGAATGGAAAGTTATACTATGGACTCTGTTTTTGGATATCGATTTGCAAGTGCAAAACTAAATGGAATTAATCCGACAAGTAAAAAATAACGCCACACAACAACGGCAACCATTAATCATTCACCTCCATCCTCTTGGCAAGTTCTTCGCGGTACAGGCTTTTTACAATACCGTCTGAAAGACCAATTTTTGGGACGTAAATTTTTCGGGCTCTACTCCACTTCATAGCAGAGAGATAAATGCGTGTTGCGTGAATGATGACATCGGCCCTATCCGGGTTCATATCCATTTCTACCACCCGCTCTTCATAGGAATAGTTTCTGATGAGTTCATAATAGTTAGTCAAATAAATATAAGACAGCGATTTACCCATCGGCTTACCGCTTTGTTTAAAGATACTGTTGATATTCCCACCGGAACCAATAAGCGATATTTTATGGAAGCTTTTAGTTTCTTTTTTAATCCATTCTTCTACTTCGTTCCAGATGGTGTCTGTAACCATATTGTTTAGCAAACGCACTGTACCCAGATTAAATGATTTTGAAGCTATGGTCTTTCCGTTGGAGAAAATGGTAAACTCAGTACTTCCCCCTCCCACATCCACATACAGGAAAGTTTTGTCAACCATAATTAAATCTTTTATATCGGTTGATGCAATAATAGCTGCCTCGTCATTGCCGTCGATAATTTGAATATTGATTCCGGTTTCTTTTTCCACTTCCCTAGCGACCGAAAAACCATTTTCTGCCTCACGCATAGCCGAAGTAGCACAGGCACGGTATTTCACCACTTTATGCGAATTCATCAACAATTTAAACGCTTTCATAGTGTCGATAAGTCGAAAAGCGTTTTCGGTGGAAATGTTTTTGGTTTGAAAAACGTCTTCTCCTAAACGTATAGGCACCCGCACCAGCGAAGTTTTCTTAAATATGGTTTCCTGGCCTTCACGCTCAATAATGGTTGAAATTAATAACCTTACTGCGTTTGAACCAATATCTATGGCACCATATTTTTGAATCTTCATTCTTTAATCTTTAGATGTTAATTTCAAGTTTGTTTACATAATAATTATAGGTTTCAATTTGCGAACGAAAAGGCGGCAATTCGTTTCTGCGGTAAGCATTGTCTTGCTTGGCAGAAATAACTCTGGCTTTTACGTTGTCTTTCCAACAAATATCAAACGTGTCCTGAAGCTCTTGTTGTATGTCTTTATCATAGATGGGGCAGGCAATTTCAACACGGGTATCGAGGTTTCTACTCATGAAGTCGGCTGAGGAAATATAATACTTAGGCTCGCCGCCATTTTCAAAAATATACAGTCGGGGGTGCTCCAAAAATTTATCTACTACACTGATGACCTCAATATTTTCGCTCATTCCGGGTACACCGGGAATCAAACTGCAAATACCGCGCACGATCATTTTTATTTTTAACCCTGCTTTGCTGGCCTCATAAAGCTTGTCTATCATCGGTATGTCTGAAAGGCTGTTCAGTTTGAGTTGTATGCCATTGGGCAACCCCTTTTTAGTATTTTCAATTTCGGTATTAATGAGTGAATAAATGGCATTGCGGGTATAGTGGGGCGATACAATAAGGTGTCTGTATTTTTTGACCTTGTAATTTATTTGAAAAAAATCAAACACTTTGTTGACCTCTTTCAAAATTTTTTGATTGGAAGTAAACAATGTATAATCGGTATATACTTTGGCAGTGGATTCGTTGAAGTTTCCGGTACTGATAAAACCATAGCGCACTACTTTTCCTTTTTCAACACGATCAATTACACAGGCTTTACAATGCACCTTCAATCCGGGCACACCAAAAATCACGCGTACACCTTCATATTGCATTTGTTCGGCATACCTAATGTTGGCTTCTTCATCAAACCTTGCCTGAAGCTCAATCTGAACTGTAACATCTTTGCCATTCTTTTTGGCGTTGATGATAGAACTGGCAATGTTTGATATTTCTGCAAGACGGTAGATGGTAATTTTGATGCTTTTTACCTTTGGGTCTAAAGCTGCTTCACGTAAAAATTTAATTAAGTAAGCAAACGACTGGTAAGGTGCATAAAGCAAAAAGTCTTTTTTGGCAATTTTTTCTAAAACACTTCCCTGCAAAACAAGACCGGGTACTGGAAGTGGCTCGTGTTTTTCATAAAAAAGTTGTTTCATTCCCAAATTAGGGAAATTCATATAATCTCGCCTGTTGTGGTAGCGCCCACCGGGAATGATGCTGTCTGTTTCTTCGATTCCCATTTTTTGGAGTAGAAAATCTAACGTGTCAGGATCAATTTCCTTGTCATAAACAAATCGTACCGGGTCGCCGATACGCCTGTCTTTAACACTTTCGGATAGTTTTTCGAGAAAACTTTTACTCAAATCGCTGTCTAAATCCAATTCAGCATCGCGGGTAATTTTAACCATGTGTGCTTGAAAGCTTTCATAATTAAAAATATTAAAGATATAGTGCAAACAATGCCTGATTAAGTCGTCAAGCAAAATAATATAATGCTTGTCTCCTTCTTGAGGAAGTACTACAAATCGATCGATGGATTTGGGTAATTCTATCAGAGAATAAACTTTGTTTGAATTAAACACTTGGTCGCCGGGTTTCATTGTCATTTTAACAATCAAATAGGCGGCACTGTCTTTAAGTTCAGGAAACTCGTGAACTTCGTTTAAAATAATGGTAACCAGAGCCGGCCGTACTTTTTGAATAAAAAAATCTTTTATGAATTCGCCTTGACTTTCTGAAATTTCATCTTCCTTAATCACATAAACACCGTGACTTTTTAATTCATTTTGAATGTCGTCGAGTATTTTTAAACTTTCAGCTTGTTGATTAATTACAATTTGAGTGATTTGTTCCAAAAGGTCTTTGGCTCTCACCCCTCCCAACTCACTTTTACCTGTTTTTCCGGCAAGGTCAATGCGTTTAATGGTGGCATAACGAACCTTGAAAAATTCATCGAGGTTGTTTGAAAAAATTCCCAGAAAGCGCAAGCGTTCAATCAAAGGCACTGATGGATCTTCGGCTTCCTGAAGTACACGCGCATTAAACTGCAACCAGCTCAACTCACGGTTGATATATCTGTTATAATCTTTTGTCATTATCGTAAATGTTTGGGGAAAACCATAGCTTTGGTGTTTCCCTGAAAAATACCCTTCCAACTGTTTGAATCAAAATCAATTTGCACAAATCCGCAGGTGGGCAGGTTGTCAATGTATTCATTACCCAGTTTGTTAACCAAATGGGTCAGCCCGTAATTATGCCCAAAAACCATCAAAATATTGATGTCACTTGAGGTGCTCTCTATGGCTTTCATCACTTGATTTCCTGAGAAATCATACATTGCCGGCTCGACTATAAACTTTGCGTCGGCCAGTCCAAACGCTTTTTTAAATTGTAGTGCAGTAGTCAATGCTCGGTTGGCATTGCTGGTTTTGATTAGGTCGGGCTTTTTAAAATTGGCTGCAATATAGTTGGATACCAAAACAGTATCCAGTTTCCCGCGCTCATTGAGCGGGCGCTTGTGGTCTTCCACATTTTCCTCCCAGGAAGATTTGGCGTGTCGGGTGATGTAAAGTGTTTTCATTGGCTACCTATCCCTATACAAATAAGGGTGAATTAATTAGTAATATCATGGTGCTAATCGTTCAATTTTCCAATCAAAATCATTAGTGAGTGTGTATCTAATCCGGTCGTGCAGGCGATTGGGTCTGCCCTGCCAAAACTCGATGGATACGGGTCTCACTAAAAATCCGCCCCAGTTTTTTGGACGGGGGACATCTTTGTTTTCAAATTCTTTTTCCAAAGCTGCCAGTTTGTTTTCCAATAGTTCGCGTGAAGCAACCACCTCACTCTGGTCTGATACCACCGCTCCCAACTGACTTCCTTTTGGGCGCGACTGAAAATAGTTGTCAGATTCAGCATCGGAAGTTTTTTCGGCTATGCCTTTGATAATGACCTGACGCTCAAGAGATGGCCAATAAAAAGAAAGACAAATTTTTGGATGTGCCAGGATTGATTTTCCTTTTTCACTGTCATAATTGGTGTAAAAAATAAAGCCCTCTTCGTTGTATTTTTTCAACAACACCATTCTGTTTTTAGGAAAACCGTCAAGTCCGAGTGATGCTACCGCCATAGCATTGGGTTCATCGGCTCCGCCGTGTTCCACCGCTTCATAAAACCACGACCTGAACTGCTGCAGGGGGTTTGCATCAATGGTGGATTCAAGAAGTTCTTTCTTTTCGTAAGCTTTTCGAAAATTGCTTAAATCGTTTTGCATAGGGCGAATTTGGATTGCAATTTACGTGTTTTTGAAAGAAATTAAAACAAGGGGGTGTGAAGAAAGAATTAAAATTTAAAAAAAGCGGTCTGCGCTCATCTGTACTATCTGAGTCTTTATTGAAAAATACCTAAAGACGAGTTTTTCCGGATTTTTACCCCTCCCTAAAGGGTGAATACAGAAAAACTCTCTCTGTTAATAAAATTGTGAATTTAGAATAAAATGCAATATTTGAAACCTTTTCTTTGTTTCGTTTCTTTTAGACAAGCAAAAGAAATGAAAAGAAAAATAATCATCTAAAACTCAAAAACCTTAAAATCTTCAGCGAGGTGGGTGTTTTCAAAAACGGGCCTGGCTTCTTCCAGATAGCGCTCCAGGCTGCTGTAGCGGGTGGAGAAATGCCCTAAAATCAATTGCTGTACTCCGGCTTCTTTGGCTATGGTTGCAGCTTGCTTGGCAGTGCTATGCTTGGTTTTTTCGCATAAGTGCAGGTGTTCTTCCAGAAAAGTGGCTTCGTGATACAAAGCGGTCACTCCTTGAATCTGTGGGACGATTTCGGGTTTGTAGGCCGTGTCGCTGCAAAAGGCATAACTGGAAGGTGGGTCGGGTGGAAAAGTAACACTTTCATTAGGAATAAGTTTACCATCCCGGTTGGTCACATCGGCACCGGTTTTTAACTTGCGGAAGTAGCTGTTGTCAATTTTGGCAGCAACGGCAGCCTCCAGATTGAGTTTGCGCTCGCCCGGTTTTTCTTTAAACAAAAAACCGTTGGTATACACACGGTGGTCAAGTGGGATGGTGTGGACTTCAACTTTTTCATCTTCAAAAATGAGTTGTGGTGCTTTAGAATCGAGTTCGTGAAAAATCAAGCTATAGTTTGTCCAGGCTTTTCCTAGCTTGAGTTGTAGGGTGATAATTTCCTTGATGCCTTTGGGACCGTAAATGTGTAAATCGGCTTCACGGCCCAGCAGGGTGAAAGTGGAAATCAAACCAATCAACCCATAAAAATGATCGCCGTGCAGGTGGGAGATAAAAATGTGTTTGACCCGGGCGAACTTCACCTTGGACTTCCTCAATGCTACCTGAGTGCCTTCCCCGCAGTCTATCAAAAACAAATGCCCTCTCACGTCAAGCAATTGTGCTGTAGGGTTGTGGAAGGTTTTGGGTGTGGCAGCATGGCAACCGAGGATGGTTAAGGTCATTGTTGGAATTTTGATAAATAGTGAACTGAATATAAAATCATTTAGTTTTGTTTAATGAAACATTTTATCAACGATTCGGATAAGTTTCAGGATTCTGTGAGGTATGAAAAACTGAATAAATATAAACTATCTTTTCAGTTTCTTCAATAGAAAAAAACATCAAAAATGGGAATTTTTTAAAAGGTATCCCTCTTAGATTTTTATATTTTAATTGATAGAAAGGATTTTTTTCTAAACTTTGGTAAACATCTTCCAAATCACTGTTAAATGCTTTTAAGACAGTTATAGAAATTTTGTTGTAATAGTCAAATGCATCAATAAGTTCCTGCTGTGCTTTTGGTAATATTACAAGCTTATAACCCATAGGTTCTACGAAGTTTCTCTAAACTTTCTCTTGCTGAAACAAACTCATTTTTATCAGATTCTAAGCGTTCATCAAGGATTTTTATTTGTGCATCTGAAAGTTCAAATTCTTGGTCCTGATTTTTTTCATATTCTGCGCCAATCATTTCCAAAAACTCTTGAAAAAATGACTGCTTGTTTTCAGGGACATTTACTTTATATGAAACCATCTTAATGAAAATTAATGCGTTGCATTACAAAGCTACACTTTTTTGAGTGAAAGTGCTACTATAGTTTTATTAAAATCTAAAAATAAATGGTTTATTTCTAAAGCTAATCCCATTGTAATAAAGTAAAAACAACACTATCCTAAAACCCCAAATCCCGTTCAATCTCTTCCAATTCAATGACATCTTCAGCTTCCTGCAGGGTGGTTCAAAATTGTGTTTTTTACCTTGAATTTTTATCTTCTTGAGAAAATAGCTTTTCAAAAAATGTTTGATTAAAAGTTACAAACAGAATAATCAAAATCAGAAAAATGGGGTTAAATTGAATCGGTCCAATCATAAAAAGCATATTGACATAAAAAACATCAATTACATCCACAAATCCCATAAGCAAGGTTATTCCAAAAACATACTGATAAAGATTTCTTTTCTTTAAATATAGAAATACTGAAACCGCAACCAATAAAATGCCCAAATAGTATTTAAAAGAAATTGTTGTGTCTGTAAATAAAACAACCCCTAAAGTAGATACAATTAGAAGAATTGCAATAATTAAGGGGATACTGTCTGCATGAATACCGTTTTTCACAACTTTCAATTTAAGATCTCCCCTAAAACCCCAAATCCCGTTCAATCTCTTCCAGTTCAATGACATCTTCAGCTTCCTGCAGGGTGGGTACCACGATCAATTCTTCCGGGATGACATCGGGGTCGATGGAGTCGTTGACAATTACAAATGATTTTTTGGTTGCGCGGTGTTTGTTGGATACAATAAGGAAATTAAGTAGTTCCGGCAGGGTGAGCGGGTTGTATTTCAACAGGTCAATCACCACATTCTCCCCGGCAAATTCTTTGGGGATGATGTATTCCAGAAAAGAGCCAAACTCGGCTATGTTGTCTTTTTCATCTTCAATGAGCTGAAAAGTCTTATGCTTACTAACTTTCATACTGTTTGATTTTTGAAGCCAATAGATAGATTACCGCCATCCTGATGGCTACCCCATTTTCCACCTGATGCAGGATGATGGACTGCTTAGAATCGGCCACATCGCTGGTGATTTCCACCCCGCGGTTGATGGGTCCCGGGTGCATAATAACGATTTCCTTGTTTAGAGAGTCCAATAGGGCTTTACTAACACCATACTGTTGGGTGTATTCTCTCACCGATGGAAAATAACTAATTTCCATCCGCTCGTTTTGCACGCGGAGCATATTGGCTACATCACACCATTCCAGTGCTTTTCGAAGGTTGCCTTCTACTTCTACGCCCAGTTTTTCAATGTACTTAGGAATAAGGGTTTTAGGACCGCATACTTTAACTTTCGCGCCAAGCATCTGCAGAGCAAAAATATTAGACAAAGCCACTCTGGAGTGCAGGATGTCCCCTACTATTACCACTTTTTTACCTGACACATCGCCCAGCTTTTCGCGAATGGAGTAACAGTCGAGTAATGCCTGCGTGGGATGCTCGTGAGCGCCGTCGCCGGCATTGATGATACTGGCATTGATGTGCTGTGATAAAAACACACCTGCCCCGGGATTGGGGTGGCGCATCACCACCATATCCACTTTCATCGAAAGGATGTTGTTGACTGTGTCAATGAGGGTCTCCCCCTTTTTAACCGAAGACGAAGCCGCAGAAAAGTTGACCACATCTGCCGAAAGGCGTTTTTCAGCCAACTCAAACGAAAGACGGGTTCGGGTGCTGTTTTCAAAAAATAAATTGGCAATGGTGATGTCCCGAAGTGTGGGTACTTTCTTGATAGAGCGGTTGATGACCTCCTTAAAATGATCGGCGGTTTCAAAAATAAGATGAATATCTGCCGGCGTGAGATATTTGATTCCCAATAAGTGCTTGACACTTAGCTCACTCATTATATTAATATTTTATTTAAAAAATTCAATTCTAAAATCTTCTACTCAGTTTATTTTCGTTGGTTGTAATAAACTTATAGTATGAATGAATAGAATAATAATCTATTCAGTTTTTATTAATTTTAGTATTATCTCTGTATTCATTTCCATCATCATTTTGGTTGTTTTTTTCATTGTTGTCGAATCGGTTTCATTAATTCCCATCACCAAAATTAAATTTATTACACCATCTTTGAATATACCCTTGTCAGAGTCAAAATTAAAACTAGAATTGCCTATTAAATAACAAAGATAATCTTGATCAATTTCTTCTGGAATTGTGTATTCAGATACATCAATAACACTGCTGAGTTTCGCAATTCCTCCATCGCTAGATTCATATTTCACACGATTAAACCCCCTAACGTTAATATTTGACCCAAACATATTAAATGGCATTGACATTTTCAAATCAGTTGTTTCGCCAATTTTCATTTTTTTATTTGTTATCGGGAAAAGGGTTTTTGCTAACATTATACTACCCTGATCTATATTTCCATCAATATTTCCTTCTGGAGTCAAATCTTGAAATAAAACTTGATTAGGCATATTAATACTGTCTGATTTTATATAATTACCCAAGGAGTCTATAGACAATGTGTAAGACTTAATGTCTGTATAAATTACATCAGCATATTTATTATCTTTTATCCTAACAATCAAATTTGCTGTCAATAGCCCTTTTTGAGCATCATCAAAAAAAGCTACTTCACTTGACATTAATTGACGATACTCATAAGTCAGTTTAGTGTAATCATCAAAATTCCATTTAATCAACTTATCAGAACCTACAGTAGCAGAAATAGCAATTATTGAAATCAGAATTAGTAATATATATGCTCTTCTAATCATTAATTTTTGTATTTACTATGTTTTATATTTCAATTATAACATCTCACGTCTAATCTCTAACTCACCAAATACACCGCATCTTCCCCATCATTTTCTTTCCAGCATACTTTCACTTTCTCTTCATTGATGGCGTCCACCTGCCGCCCACGGTAATCGGGTTGTATGGGCAAATGACGGCTGAATCTTCGGTCGATAAGTGTTAGCAATTCAATACCCAAGGGTCTTCCAAACGACTGTATGGCGGTCAATGCTGCACGGATGCTCCTTCCTGTGTAAAGTACATCATCAATAAGCACCACATTTTTATCTTCCACCAAAAAATCAATATGGGTTTTGTTAGCTTCCAACGGTTTTCCTGCCCTTCTGAAATCATCTCTGAAAAAGGTGATATCGAGATAGCCCAGTTGTATGTTCTTGATTTTATAATCGTTTTCCAATATGGATTTAATGCGGTTTGCCAGATACGAACCGCGGGGCTGAAGCCCGATTAAAACCGTATTTTCAAATGTATCGTGATTTTCAATGAGGTGGCAGGCCAGACGGTGAAGTGCTATGTAAACTTCTTTTTCGTTAAGCAACACTTTTTGACTCATGAAGGCAGTGATTTACTGTTGACAAAAGTACATAAAAATATTTCAAACTTCCTTTTTGAATTTGAGAGAATGTTTATAAACTTAAAATCATTTCAAATTATATATCACAAACATCTTTGTGCATTCTTTGTATCCTGAGTGTCCCTGCCTAACGGGAGGCAGGTTAGTGGTAAAAATAAACCACTAAGTCACTAAGAGCACAAAGGTTACACTAAGCTTACTGTTTTTTTCTTTTAAAATGAATAAAAACTATTTGCTGAAAGATTTTCCTTGATTCGTTGACCCCTATCCCTAAATGGAGCAAACCAAGGAAAATCAGACGCCCTTTATATACTATGGTTAAATCCAAATTGATTTTCTGTTTATTAAGCAATAAAAAAGGCCGCCCTTTCAGGCAGCCTTTGGTATGATAAAAATGAGTTTAAAAATTACTTCTTACCCTCCATTTTGTCTTTAATTTGCTGTAATTTTTCGTTGGCATCACCAATAGTAGGCTTGGCTTCAGCAGCCGCATCGGCTTGCTTCTTCACAGCTTCCTTAAGGATTTTTGCTTCTTCTTCTTTAAAAATTACAGTGTGTGAAGCTACCACTCTCTTGAATTCTTTGTTGAATTCAATGATTTGGAATTCTGCTTCTTCACCTTTGCCCAATTTGCTTCCGTCTTCTTTTTCAAGGTGACGAGCAGGAACAAATGCTACTACATCTTCGTTAAACTCAACTGTTGCACCTTTGTCAACCAGTTCAGTGATTTTTGCAGTGTGCTTGGTTCCTAAAGCAAATTCAGTTTCATACTTGTCCCAAGGATTGGTTTCAGTTTGCTTGTGGCCTAAGCTCAATTTGCGTCCTTCAACGTCCAGTTCAAGTACAACCACCTCCAGCGTGTCGCCTACATTGGTAAACTCACTTGGGTGCTTGATTTTCTTAGTCCAGGAAAGGTCAGAAATGTAAATCAACCCATCGATTCCTTCTTCAAGTTCAACAAACACACCAAAGTTGGTAAAGTTTTTCACCACACCTTTGTGTCTGGAGCCTACAGGGAATTTATTGGTAATATCAGTCCATGGGTCTGGAGTCAATTGTTTGATACCAAGAGACATTTTGCGCTCATCTCTGTCTAAAGTAAGGATAACAGCTTCTACTTCATCACCCACATTTACGAAATCCTGTGCACTTCTCAAATGAGTTGACCAAGACATTTCGCTTACGTGAATCAAACCTTCAACACCGTCAGCCACTTCAATAAAGGCACCGTAATCTGCAATAACAACTACTTTACCTTTTACTTTGTCACCCACTTTTAAGTCAGCACTCAATGCCTCCCAAGGATGTGCATTCAACTGCTTAAGACCCAATTGGATTCTTGTTTTATCTTCATCAAAATCAAGAATTACAACATTTAATGTTTGATCTAATTCTACGATTTCATTCGGATGATTGATTCTGCTCCAAGAAAGGTCAGTGATGTGGATTAATCCGTCAACACCACCCAGGTCAACAAATACACCGTAAGAAGTGATGTTTTTCACCACACCTTCAAGTACTTGTCCTTTTTCAAGCTGACCAATAATTTCTTTCTTCTGCTCTTCAATATCGGCTTCGATAAGTGCTTTGTGAGAAACTACAACGTTTTTGAATTCGTGGTTGATTTTCACCACTTTGAATTCCATTGTTTTTCCAACATAGCCGTCATAATCGCGGATAGGCTTCACATCAATTTGAGAACCGGGCAGGAATGCTTCAATGCCAAACACATCTACAATCATACCTCCTTTGGTTCTGCACTTCACAAAACCGTTTACGATGCTGCCTTTGTCGTGAGCCTCGTTAACACGGTCCCAAGCCTTGATAGTTCTGGCTTTTCTGTGAGAAAGTACCAATTGACCTGTACTGTCTTCACGCACATCAATCAACACTTCCACCTTGTCGCCCACTTTCAGATCAGGGTTGTATCGGAACTCATTCAGAGATACCACTCCTTCACTTTTTGCGTTGATGTCGATGATTGCGTCGCGATCGGTCATATGAACAACCACACCTTCAACAACTTCGTCGTTTAGGGTGTCAACAAAATTTTCTGCAACCAGTTTTTCAAATTCTTCCAGCTTTTGCTCATCAATCACCTCGATGCCCTCTTCATAATTGTGCCAGTTGAACTCTTGTAAAAATTTCTCGGGGTTTGCTTCTTTGGCAGACACCTCTTTTTTGGGTTCTTGAGTAGCTGTTGTAGCTTCTACCTGTACCTCTTCGTTTTTTGTTTCTTCAGCCATAGCTGATAATTTAAATTTGTATTCCGTGTTTCCTGAAAATTTTAAGCAACTGAAACACAGAAGTGTTTATAATGTTTTGTTTATCTGTTCCCTTCTCATTTCCACAGGTTGCAAAAAGGTGTGCAAAAGTAGTATTAAATTTTTAATTTTCAAACATTTATTGCACTTACGCGAAAAGGGAAACGGAGTTACTAACTTTTTCTATCTATATTTGTCATCAATTGTTGTTTTAATTAATCAAGCAAGGTACTAAAACTATGAGTTTGTTGTTACTTCTCTCTACCTACGTATATTAGATAAAACACTGAATTACAGGGTGTTAAATCTTAACCAACTCCTTCTCAACTAAAAAAAAACAGAAACTAGACAAGAGTCCCAATAAATATCTGGACAAACTGTGCGAAGCAAAAACTTATATCCTTCCCGCTATTCTGTCTTTGGCTAATTGAAGTAAAATATGAAACTGGTCTTCTATATTGGTATAGGTGTTATCAATTTCAATGGCGTCTTTTGCTTTTACTAAAGGAGAATCTTCGCGTGTAGTATCGATGTGGTCGCGCTGGGTAACATTTTCGTAGATGCTTTCATAAGTGACTTGTTTCCCTTGGTCTGCAAACTCTAAAAAACGACGCATCGCGCGTTCTTTGGCATTGGCTGTCATAAAAACTTTGAGTTCGGCGTTGGGAAATACTACGGTTCCAATATCTCTGCCATCCATTACTACACCTTTGTTTTTTCCTATTTCCTGCTGAATTTCAACAAGTTTTCTCCGCACTTCAGGTACTTGGGCAATTTGGCTTACGAGATTGGAAACTTCCATAGAACGAATTTTTGTTTCCACATTTTTTCCGTTCAGGTGGATTTCGGCTTCTTTGGTTTCGGGGTTTAACTCAAACTTTATTTGAATGTCAATCAATTGTGAAATGAGCTTTTCTTTCTCAAAAAAATCAGTACCAATCAAACCATTTTCGATTGCATACAACGTAACAGCACGATACATTGCCCCGCTATCAACATACACATAGCCTAAATAAGCAGCCAACTGGCGTGCTACTGTACTTTTTCCTGTGGAGGAAAATCCGTCTATGGCTATGGTAATTTTCTTTGTCATTTCAAAATTGTTATTTCAAACCTGCCAGCCGGCAGGCTAGTTTATCATTTCATCCCGATAGCCATCGGGAGTAGTTTAATAAAACTTTATTTGGAATTTGGTGCTTGGAATTTGAAATTTGAGATTTGAAATCATTTACTTTTAATTATTTAAATCTATGTTAAGTCCAAAAAAGCTGGCAGATGCTGCGGTACTGTATCTAGAATAAGAATAGCTCAAGCGCACTTTCCTAAGTTTTACCGCAAACCCGGCACTAATTCCTGCAAAAGCACGCTGCTCGATGATGCGCAATTCTTCAGCTCTTCGCACATTGTAGCCTAAACGTATGTTAAAACCGCTTTCAGGAAACAACTCCACTCCCACAATAATTCTTCTGAAAACATTATCAAAAATAGTGATGTTTTCCTGTTGAACATTGCCTTCCAAATCAGTTTCTTCACGTGCCGGATTGGAAAAAGCCAGGTTCCAGTTTTGTAAGTTCTCCAGTGTTAAGTGCCATCGCAAGGGTACATTCATCAGGCTTTGCGATATTCCGAAATCCAGCTCAAAAGGCAATTTTTCATAGGTTTCGTGGTAGGGAGTAAATTGTGTGCCAATATTTCGGGCAACTAATGCAATGTTCAAATCAGAAAATTCATTGACATAAATAATCCCAATATCTAAGGCTCCTCCAAATGAGGTATATTCTTCCAGTTTGGAAGAAATAAGCTTGGCATTTACACCCACGTGAAAGTCTGTACGAGGAATGTTTCGGGCATAACCTACAGATAGTGCTACTTCCCCTCCTCCAAAAGTACCTGTAGATTCACCAAACTCATCATAACCGTCAAACCTCCCGTAATTGATATAGGTAACTCCGGCATGAATTACTTTTGTTCTTCGGTCATACAAATAAGCATACGAAGCTGTCCCATAATTTACATCGGCAAAGTAACTGACATAGTTGAGTGAAAGTTGATTGTCCATCATCGGGTTGATGGTGGCGGGATTGTATAACCCCATCGTGGGATCATAGTCATATCCTGTTATTACTTTACCTCCCAGTGCAGCTTGTCTCGGGGAATTTACCAAATTTAAAAACTGATAGGTACCTTTTCCCCCAATTTGAGCAAAACTCATAGCAGTAATCATTAAAAAGAATGCAACTACAATTTTCCTTGGCATAAAAGGGTTTGGGTTTTTTATTCTCAAATACGGGAGAATATGCTTATTTACTAAACGAGTGCAAGTATAATTTATTTTCAGGGATTAAAAAAAAGGAAAGTATGCGATTACTTTCCTTTATTAATTCAATAGGATACGTTTAATCTCAAAACGTCTTCGCATTTTTCACTTTTTCTTTAGTCAAAGCCACTCCAATCACTTCCATCATATCTTTTACATAGTGAAATTTTAATCCTTTCAAATAGTCATCCTTGATTTCTTCAATATCTCTTCTGTTGTCTTCACAAAGCACAATTTCTTTGATTCGGGCACGTTTGGCTGCCAGAATTTTTTCTTTGATCCCGCCCACGGGCAATACTTTTCCACGCAAAGTAATTTCGCCGGTCATAGCGATGCTTTTCTTAACTTTTCGCTGTGTAAATAAAGAAACCAGTGATGTCAGCATCGTGATTCCCGCACTGGGGCCATCTTTTGGGGTGGCTCCTTCCGGCACGTGAATATGTACATTGTAGTTTTCAAATACATCCGGGTTGAGCTTTAATTCTTCAGCGTGTGACTTGATAAACTCCATGGCTATGGTAGCTGATTCTTTCATCACTTTACCGAGGTTTCCGGTGATGGTAAGGTTTCCTTTACCTTTTGACAAAGTGGATTCTATAAACAAAATATCACCCCCCACCTGAGTCCACGCCAGTCCGGTTACTACTCCTGCCACCTCGTTGTTTTCATATTTGTCGCGTTCCATTTTGGGGGCACCCAAAACTTTGATTACATCTTCGGTGGTTACACTCACGTTGTATGCTTCTTCCATAGCAATTTTCATAGCCGCATAGCGTACCATTTTGGCAATTTGCTTTTCCAGACCACGCACGCCCGACTCGCGGGTGTAGCCTTCCACTATTTTTTCCAATTGAGGCTTGGCAATTTTAAGGTCTTTGGCCGAAAGCCCGTGTTCTTTTAATTGCTTGGGCAACAAATGCCTTTTGGCAATTTCAATCTTTTCTTCTATGGTATATCCGGTAACGTTGATGATTTCCATTCGGTCAAGCAACGCAGGCTGAATGGTGCTTAGGCTGTTTGCCGTGGCGACAAACATCACCTTGGAAAGGTCATAGCCCACTTCCAGGAAATTATCATGAAAATCGTTGTTTTGCTCCGGGTCAAGCACTTCCAGTAAAGCCGATGACGGGTCGCCCTGATTACCCAAAGCCAGTTTGTCAATTTCGTCAAGCACAAAAACAGGATTGCCGGTTTCTGCTTTTTTAATGCTCTGAATAATCCTGCCGGGCATAGCACCAATATAGGTTTTTCTGTGACCACGGATCTCTGACTCATCGCGCAATCCACCCAGCGAAACCCGCACATACTTCCTTCCCAAAGCCTCAGCGACTGACTTGCCCAAAGAAGTTTTACCCACTCCCGGAGGGCCATACAAACAAAGTATGGGCGACTTCATATCATTTCGCAATTTTAAAACTGCCAGATATTCAATGATACGTTTTTTTACATCGTCCAATCCATAATGGTCACGGTCTAAAATGCGCTGGGCTCGCTTTAAGTCAAACTTGTCTTTAGAGTAATGAAACCAGGGTAAATCGAGAAATAAATCCAGATAATTGCGTTGTATGGAATACTCCGCCACCTGAGGGTTCATTCGTTGGAGCTTGGCCAATTCTTTTTCAAAATGTTTGGAGGCTTCTTCCGGCCATTTTTTAGATTTGGCACGAATTCTCATTTCATCAATTTCTTCTTCGTGTGAAACGCCGCCCAATTCTTCCTGAATGGTTTTCATTTGTTGATGCAGAAAATACTCCCGTTGCTGCTGGTCCAAGTCATAGCGCACTTTGGACTGAATATCGTTTTTTAAAGCAAGCTTTTGCAACTCGATATTCATATATTTTAAGGTTTCTAAAGCGCGTTCTTCCAGCGAATTTATCTCAAGCAGTTTTTGCTTTTCCTCAACACTGACACTCAAATTGGAAGCTACAAAATTGATTAAAAACGAATTACTCTCAATATTTTTAATTGCAAATGAAGCTTCAGACGGAATATTGGGGCTTTCTTCAATGATTTGAAAAGCCAGGTCTTTTACAGATTCAATAATGGCCTTAAACTCTTTGTTGTTTTTTGCGGGACGGGCTTCGTCCACCGGTTTTATTTTGGCTTTAAAATAAGGTTCGGTTTTGGTAAACTCATCAATGGTAAAGCGTTTTTTGCCTTGAAGAATAACTGTTACATTCCCGTCGGGCATTTTTAAAACCCGTAAGATGCGGGCAACCGTTCCCAGATTGTTTATGTCTTTGGTTTCAGGCTCCTCAATGTTTTCAGATTTTTGAGAAACCACCCCTATCACTTTTGAGTTTTTGTTGGCCTCATTAATAAGCTTTATGGATTTATCTCTACCGGCAGTGATGGGAATTACCACTCCGGGAAAAAGAACCGTATTTCTAAGAGGCAAAATGGCGAGTTCATCCGGTAAAGACTCTTTATTAATGGCGTCTTCATCTTCGGGTGTCATTAATGGAATTAATTCAGCATCTTCATTGATTTCCTGAAATGACAAACTGTCTAAATCGATTATTTTTGAATTTGACATAGTGCTATTTAAAAGTCATTGTGTCATAAAACACAACAACTATTGTTTAGTTAATGGATTAGTTTGGATTCTATTGTGCCACTAAATCATTAATTTTCAGTAATTTTTCCACAAATATCCGCCATAAATAGGCAATAGTTGTGCCAGCGGGAATTTATTTTTTAAAAATTTTAAGCAAAAGTGTAACAATTTGTGTTTTGAACTATCTTTAATACAAACCAAAATTTTTTTTGACACTAACCGAAAAACATATTGATGACCTGATTGTGCTGTGTTTGAAAGGCAACAGCCTGGCGCAAATGGAGGTGTATAACCGCTATTATAAAGCGATGTACAATACCGCGCTGCGCATTGTCAAACAAACTGATGAAGCCGAAGATATTATGCAGGAAGCTTTTTTAACCGCATTCACTAAACTGCAAACTTTCAAAGGTGAAGCCAATTTTGGAGCCTGGCTCAAGCGCATTGTGGTCAATCAAAGTATTACCAAGTTCAGAAAACAGGTGTATCACGAGGATATTGAGGATTTTAAACTCACAAAAACACCCGATGAAGATTATGAAGACAGCAGCGAGAGTTTCAACCATCTCAAAGCGCAGGAAGTGCTGGCAACCATAAATAGCTTGAAATCCAGCTATAGCACGGCTTTAAATCTTCATTTTGTTGAAGGTTATGATTATGAAGAAATTGCAGAAATAATGGACATCAGCTATGCCAATTGCCGTACACTGATTTCCAGAGCCAAAGAAAGCCTGCGGAAAAAATTTCTTGAGAAAAATTTACAATAAGTACGCTTACGCGAAAAATAATAAAATTATGAAAAACGATCAACTGGAAAACCATCTGAAAAACCTCTTCAACACTGAAGATGTGAATTCAGCTGAACCCAAAGAAGGACACCAGCTGCGCTTTATGCAGAAACTTCAGGAACAAAACAAACAACAGGTCAAACGACTTGTTTTCTGGAAGCCCCTTGCCATTGCGGCATCATTTCTGGTAATCATCGCCATCAGCTTTCCATTCCTGAACGAGCAATCACCCAAAGGCGATTTAGCAAGTATCTCCCCGGAACTTGCTCAAACACAACACTTTTTCACTTCTACCATTCAAAGGGAGTTAGAAAACCTGAAACGTGAAAAATCACCCGAAACCTTGACGATGGTTGAAGATGCACTCAAGCAAATGGAAGTACTTGAAAACGATTATGAAATTCTTAAAAAAGACCTCGTAAAAAGCGGCAACGACGAAAGAGTGATTCACGCTATGATACAAAACTTTCAGAGCCGAATCGAGCTTTTACAACAAGTGCTGGAACAGATTGAAAATTTAAAAGAACTTAAACTAAAGACCCATGAAACCAAGATTTAAATTAATAGCAATTATCACGCTACTTCCCTGCTTGATGCTGGCCGTCAACGACCCGATGACCGGAAGACACACCAAAGAAAAGAAAATTGAACGCAGTTTTGATGTCAATAAAAACGCAGAACTTAAAATCGATAACCGTTTTGGAAATGTGGATATTACCACCTGGAATCAAAATAAAATTGAAATAGTGGTTACCATTACAACCAATGGAAACAACGAGCAGGAAGTGCAACGCAGGTTGGATGAAATTAACGTTGAATTCAGCGGAACCAAATCACAGGTAACCGCACAAACCAAAATAGGTTCAGGACGCAGCGGTTGGAGCCTCTTTAGCAACCGCTCCGGCAATGTGAATATGAAAATAAACTATTCGGTTAAAATGCCGGCGTCAAATAGTCTGGATTTAAGAAACGATTATGGAGCTATCAATCTGAACAAAATAAACGGTGATACAAAAATCACCTGCAACTATGGCACTTTTATCATTGGAGAACTTTTGGGAAACAGCAATACTTTAAATTTTGATTATACTAACAGTGCCACTATAGACCGGGCAAAAAATCTAACAATAAATGCCGATTATTCTGAATTTGTACTAAACAGGGCAGAAAATGTAAGCTTTAAAGGCAACTACACCCGTTCAGAATTTAAAGAAGTTAGCAACCACCTGAGTTTTGAAGGTTCTTATGGCAGACTGACTGTGGGCAAAGCCAAAAACTTTACCGGCAAAACCCGCTATGTTACCAGCAATTTTGGAACAATTACTTCCAATTTTGATATGAATTCAACCTATGGAAAAATCACCGTTGATTTATTGGAAAAAAACTTCAGCAATGTAACCATAGCTGCCAGATATACCAATATTGATATGGGTTACAGCAATGGATCGTCTTTTGATTTATCAACAAAACTGGCCTATGCCAACCTAAGAAGCGATGATCATATTGAGTTTACATTGAGAAGTATTCACAACACCCGAAGTGAGTATGAGGGCTATTTTGGGAAAAGAAATTCCGGAAATAAAATTAATATCACTTCCGATTACGGCAACGTTAGGCTCGTTAGAAAATAAACATTCATCAATATCAATCAAAATCGAACAGTTATGAAAAAATCAAAATTACTTTTTGCAGCCCTGCTTCTAATCAGCTTTTCAAGTCTTAACGCACAATGGTGGTCAAAAACCATCAGCGGAAACGGCACTATAACAACTACTACAGTACAAACCGAAAGCTATGACGGTGTTACCGTAGCAGGTAATTTTTATGTCACACTGGTAGAAGGAAAAGAAGGCAGCATTACTCTCAAAGGTGAATCAAATCTTCTGGAAGAATTAATCGTTGAAGTTAAAAACGGAACTTTACGCATTGAAACCGAAGACCGTGTAAGTTTAAAGCCCAGCCGGGGAATGAAAATTGAAATTACGATTCCTATTGAGCAAATCAACAAGGTAACTTTGGCAGGTTCCGGCGAAATAAAAAATGCTTTTGCAATGAGGTCAGACAGACTTTCAGTAAAACTGGCAGGCTCGGGAGATATTAAACTCAATCTTTCTACCACCGAACTGGAAGCTACTATTGCGGGTTCAGGAAATATAATTCTAAACGGACGCACAACCGAATTAAAAGGCAGTGTTGCAGGCTCGGGAAGTGTAGATGCTTCTCGTGTTGAAGCTCAAAATGCAAACATCACCATTGCAGGCTCCGGAGACTACAACGTCAATTGCTCCGGCGAATTAAAAGTGAGAGTGAGTGGTTCCGGAAATGTGAACTACACCGGCAAACCCGATAAAATTGACACCAAAGTGGCCGGTTCAGGAAGAGTGAGAGCCGTGAATTAAAATACATCACTTCTTTAAACAACAAAAGCCGCATTTAGCGGCTTTTGTTGTTATTATTTCTATTCAGTAGTTTATAAGTTGTACTGAAACTGGCCTTGAGATATAGTGTGTTCTATATCTCCTCCCGGCTCCAAAGAAGCTTGAAAGTTGAACGCAAACCTGAGGAAAGTAGCTGAATTTTCCAGTAAGACAAGTAAACCGTTGTTTGAGCCAAATGTCACATCTCCGTCAAAGTAGCCGGCGTTAATATTACCACTAAAGGTAAGGTTGTATGTTCCGGGCTCCAAATCAGCCGGGAAATTAAAGAAAATAGCTTCACCGGTTGAGGTTTTAACACCTTGTATAGCAATCATATCAGTCGTAATAATTGTAATATCATCTGCTGAAAATGGACTGCCATCAATAAAAGCATTCAAATAATCATTGTTTCCTCCGGGCAATCCGGCAGCAATATTTATATTATTGAAATAACCATTAGTAACCGAAACAGTTTGGTTTCCTTCATCCCTTCCCGCTTCAAAAGAAAAGGTTCCCGAAACTTTATTGGCTTCAAAATCCAAACTGGTAATGGTTAAAGTACCCGATCCTCCTTCAGCAATAAGTGTAGAATAAGGGTTTTGCCCATCAACTTCATAGACAGCATGTGTTTCAAAAGTGGAATCAGCACCTAAATCATAAGTGCCCGGCTTCGGGTTGAAAATATTAATTTGAATAGTTCTGTTATTGTTTACACCCACAATTACAAGCATGTCACTTGATTCTATATAAGTAGCACCAGCGGTTTCATCACCGGCTACAAAAGGAATACCATCAACATCAGCATAAAACTGGCTGCCGTCTCCCCCGCCGGTACTTCCGTCACTTTGTAAAGGAATGTTTTTAAATTCTCCCTGTGTTACCACTACAACGTCAAACATTGGGTTGCCATTTCCATCCAAAATAGGTTGGCCATTGGCATCAAGTAAAGGCTTGGTAGCTGTAAAAGAGAAAGTGCCCGAAATAACTCCAAGCTCTGTACTGTATTGTGAAACAGTGACCTCTCCGGATCCACCTTGATTGTTTGAACTAAATGCAAAAGGGTCAACGTCAATACCAAATGTTGCAAAGCCTTGAGTCACCATATCAAAAGATCCGGTTCCTGCTCCGTTTAAATTCAATGTAATAATATCACCGTTACTTCTAATCCCGGTTATGGTGGTTATACCCTGAACCGTTTGAGCGTTATAAAACTCTCCAACAAAAGTGAAGTCTTCCAACTCGGCTTTAAAAGAAGGAATTAGCAAAGAAGGGTCATCTACAACAAAATCACCTTCAAGTGGCTCATTATCACAGGAAACAAAGGTGACTAACAGTAGAAACGCAAAAAATGATCTAAAATTCATAAGTAGATTTCTTAAAAAAAGTGGTTGCTCGGCAAACTTAAGTAAAATTATTTCGTTTTGAAAGCAATAATAATCAACAACTTGTTTTTTGGCGAAAAATTGCATTAAGCAAGCGGTAAAACTTAGTTTTCAGACTTTTTCGGGACTCTTAAAAGCAGTATGATTCCGATAAAGAAAAATATGACCAGAAACAACACTGATTTTCGCATATCTCCGGTACTTTGATCTATTAAACCAAACAAACCCATGCCAATGACAATACCTATTTTTTCGGTAACATCATAAAAACTAAAATAAGAAGTAGTGTCTTTGGTGGGCGGAATAAATTTAGAATACGTAGAACGCGACAACGACTGAATACCTCCCATCACTAAACCAACCACACCCGCAGTAACATAAAACTGTATAGGTTCAGTTATCGTATAGGCCACCACACAAATACACAGCCATATGCTATTGATAACAATCAATGTGGGAATATTGCCAAATTTTTCCGATGCTTTGGAAGTCATCTCTGCTCCCACCACAGCCACCAATTGGATAATGAGAATACTCACTATCAAACCCATAGTCTTCTCACTTGAATCTGCCCAGTTTATTTCCTGTTCGCCAAAATAAGTAGCTACCAGCATCACAGTTTGCACAGCCATACTATAGACAAAAAAAGCAGACAGGTATCTTTTTAAATGAATATTTTCAAGTAAAGAATGCTGTACTTTTTGCAATTCTTTATAACCGTTGAGTAGTACATTTCGCGTCACGCGATGGTTACTTTTAGGGCCCACCGGCAAGTAGTAAAATGTATATTGACTAAAGGCTGCCCACCAAATTCCAACGGTAACAAACGAAATCTTCATAGCTTTCAAAGAAGCTTCACCGCCTTCACCCAGCCCAAAATACTCCGGTTTCATAACCATTGCTAAATTGAAAAGAAGTAAAAAAACACTTCCTATATAACCCAGTGAATAGCCTCTGGCACTCACTTTATCCTGTTGTTCTTCAAAAGCAATGTCCGGTAAATAAGAGTTGTAGAAAACCAAACTTCCCCAAAAACCAATGAGTGCCAAAAAATAGCAAGTCAAGCTAAAATAGATGGCTTCCAAATCAAACCAAAATAAACCAATGCATGACAAGCTGCCCAGGTAGCAAAAAAACTGCATAAACTTTTTCTTATTGCCCACATAATCGGCAATTCCCGAAAGCAAGGGCGATATAAAGGCGACTACTAAAAAGGCAGCTGCTGTAACATAGCTAATGAGCGGAGTACTTCTAATTTCACCGCCAAAAACGACCACAGTTTCAGTTTCAGCCATAGAAAAAAGTGCCTGATAATAAATCGGGAAGATTGCAGAAGCAATTACCAGACTGTACACCGAATTTGCCCAATCATAAAATGCCCAGGCAAACAAAAGTTTTTTACTTCCCTTTTCGTAGTGGTTTTTCATAAAAAAAAAGCTGCTTTTTTAAGCAGCTTCTAAAGTATAAAATTATTTATGTTTTTAAGTTAATCCAATATCACTTTTTAAAAGTAGTAACACCAAACTTTCTGGCTTCGGCTTTAGATTCTTCCACCCAAGACATTATATTGTTGATGCGGGTATCGCTGGAAGGATGTGTGCTTAAAAACTGTGGTGGTGATGCCCCACCGGCTTGTTGTTGCATTCTGCGCCAAAGTTCAGCCGCTTCAGCGGGTTCATAACCGGCTATTGCCATAAGTATCATCCCGATGCGGTCTGCTTCGGTTTCATGAGCTCTGCTGAAAGGCAACATTACACCAACAGTCGTTCCAACACCATAAGCGGTATTAAAAATATTTTGATATTCAGGATCGTTGGCCAAGGCAATGTTTCCGGCTACCGCTCCCAACATTTGAAGCTGTCCGGCACTCATTCGTTGTTGCCCGTGATTGGCAAGTGCGTGTGCTACTTCGTGCCCCATTACAGCTGCAATTCTGGCTTCGGTATTGGCAATGGGTAAAATACCTGTGTAAAAAACAATCTTACCACCGGGCATACACCAGGCATTTACGGCATCATCCTGAACCAGATTAAATTCCCACTGATAATCGCTTAAATAGCCTTGATAGCCATTTGCATTAAGCCAACGTTCAGATGCCTGAGCAATTTTTTGCCCCACACTCTTTATCATATTGGCTTCAGGGGTTCCGGTTACTACCCTGTGCTCAGAAAGAAATTGATTGTATTGCTGATAAGACATAGGGAAAATTTGCGAATTGGAAACCAATGCAAGGGTGCGTTGCCCGGTAAACGGATTGGTGGTACAACCCAGGAATATGACGAGCGTGATCAAGGCAGTGATATATTTTTTCATAGCGGTAATGAATAGTTTTTTGTTTATATTAATGCTTACAAAATTATAACTAAAAGTAAACATAACAATTTTAAAAAACAAACTGAAAAGGGAATCTTAATTTTGAATTAAATTTAGTTTAAACGCCGATTTATTATCCTAAATTTGAAACTTATTTTATTTTCGGCATGCATTTTGTTTAGCATGTAGTATCTTAAATTCACCACTTATGAAATGAGCCATAACAATTAAGTTGATACCAACCGAAATGTTCAATGGCGAATTCCATCTGACCATTAAAAAACAAATAAAAAAGAACAGATGAAAAAAATACTCTTAACCCTCGCAGCCGCATTGGTCTTGTTCACCTCTTGCGAAGGCCCTCAAGGACCTCCGGGGCTTGACGGCATCAACATATTAGGTCAAACTTTTGAAAGAACGGTAAATTTTCAATTCAATTCAAATAGTAATTTACAACAAGTATCATTGAGTATTGAAAGTCCTTTAAGACTTTTTGAAAGTGATATTGTCTTAGTTTATCGTTTGGAAAATGAATTCCCTGATGTGTGGGGCATGCTGCCTCAAAATTTCTTTTTAGCAAATGGGGATATTATTCAATATGTTTATAACTACTCAATCGAAGGGAGCTTTCTCTTTAGTGTAAATCTTTTTATTGATGGGAATTTTAATCTCAACACTTTAGGCTCTGCCTTTACACAAAACCAAACCTTCCGTTTTGTAGTGGTGCCTTCAGATTTTGCAACAACATCCGGTGTTAATGTTCATGACTACCATGCTGTTATGAGTGCACTGAATTTGAACTAAAATGAGAATAACTTTAGTATAAACCCTTCTATATACCCAGTTGGAAGGGTTTTACTTTTTATTTGTAGGCTTTATTTTAGTTAAAAAGATTTTACGTATTTTCGATTCGTAACCGGTTTATTTGTTTTAGCAATAAAGTATTATGCTTAAAAAAATTACGCTTGTATTAATATTTTTTTCTCTCTTAAGTTGCAACTCAAAAGCACAGCAAACTAAGGATAAGAAAGAGTATGAAGTTGTAAAAACCGAAGCCCAATGGAAAGCAGAGTTGAGTGAATTGGAGTTTTATGTTTTACGTAAAGCAGGAACAGAGCCCCCATTCAGTAGTCCACTGGATAAAAACTATGCACCGGGTACTTACCACTGTCGCGGATGTGGAACTTTTCTTTACAGTAGCAAACACAAATTTGACTCCGGTACCGGTTGGCCCTCTTTTGACCGTGGAAAAAATGAACACCTGGAGTTTGATGTGGATTACAAAATCGGGTATGCACGCACAGAGCTAAAATGTGCTAACTGCGGTGGGCATTTGGGGCACAAATTTGATGACGGGCCCAGAAACACTACCGGAAATCGACACTGTATCAATGGCGCGGCTTTAACTTTTAAACCTAAAAAAGATGAACCCAAATAAATATCCCGTCCAAAAAACCGAAGCCGAGTGGCTCGAAGAACTGGGCGAAGAAAAATATAAAATCCTAAGAAAAAAAGGAACGGAAAGACCCTTTACAGGCATTTACAATTCGCATTTTGAAAAAGGCAATTACTATTGCGGTGGTTGTGATACACTTTTATTTGATAGCAGCTCCAAGTTTGATAGTGGTTGCGGCTGGCCTTCATTTGACGATTGCGTGGAAGGAAGTGTGGAGTATGCCAAAGATACCAGCTATGGTATGATGCGCGTTGAAATTTTATGTGCAAACTGTGGTGGACATTTAGGCCATGTTTTTAACGACGGACCTACTGAAACCGGAAAAAGATATTGCGTTAATTCTCTGAGTGTTGATTTTAAGTCTAATCCAACCACTCCTTAAAGTCCTTCACACGCTCACGGGCCACTATAATTTCGTCTTCTTTGTAAGATTTTAAAATTACTTTCAATCGGGAGTTTGAATAGGTAATGATGTCTTTAATAGCTTTCATGTGGATGTAAAACTTTCGGTTTACCCGAAAAAAGTCTTTGGGTGAAAGTTCGCCCTCCAGTTGTTCCAATGTTAAATCGAGCAAATAGTTTCTTCCGTCAAGGGTATGAAGAAAAGTTCCTTTGTTTTCGCTGTAAAAACATTCAATTTCATCGATGGGAATCATTTTAATATGTTGTCCTATCTTAACAGTAAATCGCTTTTTATATTCCCTATCCAACGGATTGACCAATAGTTTTTTAATTTCTTCAAAACTAAGGTTTAGTGAAGACTGAGAAGCAGCACTTCCAAAAACCTGTTTTAAATTTTTGTATTTATTGACAGCCGTTTGCAGTTCGTCTTCATCTATGGGTTTAAGTAAATAATCGATGCTGTTGAGCTTAAAAGCCTGTAATGCATACTCATCAAAAGCGGTGGTAAATATAATGGCACTCTGCACCTGAACAGTTTCAAAAATTTCAAACGAAAGCCCGTCATTAAGTTGAATGTCTAAAAAAATCAAATCCGGTTGTGGATTATTGGAAAACCATTGCAATGCCTCTTCTACGGAATGCAAGGTCTCTCCTACCTCAAGGTTGAGTTTTTCCAACATTCGTTTTAAACGGCGCGCTGCGGGCTTTTCGTCTTCTATAATGATTGTATTCATAGTTATTTGTTATTTCAAATTTCATATCTGGTATTTCAAATCTGAAATGACAAATTTGAAATTACTATTCCCATTTATTTCTAAACTGTTTTTCTTTTTCCATCAACTCTTTGATTTTCTTTTCTTCCCAGTCTTTACCCAAAAATAATTTGGTGCCAAAAACCCCAATCCAATGGGCAAATAAACCAATTCCCCAGAAAAACATCAAACTAAAATCTTCAACCTGAATATTTACAATATTATTTACAAATATTTTTTTGTTGATTATTAATAAAAATGTATTAACAAAAATGTATGCCATCAAGTGAATATAAAAGCCTTTGATTTCTTTGATTCGTTTTTTAGCTACTTTGTAGAGCTCTTCATCGTGATAATTACGTTCCATAGTGTAAGTTTTTAGTATAAGATTAATTCCAGTTTTTGGTGTTTTGACGCTCTTTTTCCATAAGCTCTCTTATTTTTTTCTCTTCCCAGGAACTGCCGTAACCAAATACGGTAAAACCGTGAATAGCTACACCAAGCCCCCATCCAAAAAGTGGAAACCAAAACCACTTAAACTCCCAGTAGGTATAGTAGTTGATGAAAATTAAAAACGGTATAACTATGAGGTATGTAAAGAGGTTTGCATAAAACTCTTTTATTTCTTTTACCTTTCGGTGTGCTTTTAAATAAGCGCTGTTGTTGTCAGTATTTTTTGTTGTTTCCATAACTGTGTATTGTTTTGTCAAGACGGGTAATTTTACCCTAAATGAATTGTTATTTTCTAATATTTCTACTTTTCTGTTGGTTAAAATTCCATAGCGGTTAATGATGTTTTGAAGGCCCACCCCTTTTCGGGTGCTTAAAACTTCTTTTCGCTGTAAGTTGTTTTCAACCACCAGTGTATTGTTTTCTTCATAAATTTTAATCTTCAGTGGTTTGCTTTCACTCACTACATTGTGTTTGATGGTGTTTTCAAGCAGTAATTGCAGTGAAAGCGGTACCACTTTGGCTTCGGGGTTTTGCAATTGCTCAGGCATTTCAACAAAAACACTGTTTTCAAAACGCATTTGCAATAATTGAATGTAGGTTTTTGCAAAATTGAGTTCTTCTTCTATACTCACCAATTCTTTGTCTTTTTGCTCCAGTACATAGCGGTAGATTTTAGACAATGAAGTGGTAAACTTCTGCGCGTGTTCCGGATTTTCTTCGATTAATGAAGTAAGTACATTTAAACTATTAAACAAAAAATGCGGGTCGATCTGGTTTTTTAAGCTTTCAAACTGAGCTGAAGCTGTTCCGGCAATGATTTTTTGCTCTGTTAGTTTTTTCTTCTGCAATTCTTTGTAGAAATGAAAAGCATGAAAAAACATTGAAATAATGAGCGTAATAAACAAGGCGATATAATAAAACTGCAATCGTTCTGTCTGAAAAAACACCTCCATACTCACCCCGTCAATGATGGTTCTGTGAAACATTCTCACAAAGAAAATTGTAATAAGCGTAAGCGTTACAGAACCAAACAAACCAATGACAAAGCGGTATTTAGCATTGTTTTTCCATTCAATATTGTAGTTTAGGTAATCAAAAAAGTAACCGTTTACCAAAGCCAAAGGCACACTGTACAGGCAGTAGTAAACCAAAGAAAGTAACAGATCTTTGTTTAATTCTAAATTTACACCGGACACCCATCGGAAGCTTTGTTCGATAGTAAACAGAACTAAACCTATCAATAAACCTATGCCCGATACAAGTATGATTTTTTTCATTTTATTAAGCTTAATATTCACCTCAAAGTTTAAAAACCAAAAATTCCAATACCTTTCCCGATATATCGGGATTCCAAACTACACACATTAACAAATAACCATTGCACCAATAACCAAACCCGAAACTTCAAACAAGAAACCGTCATCACGAGCTTGCCTGCCGCAGGTAGGCAAAGCGAAGTGAAGAAACTTTAAACTCGAGATCCCCGCATTCGCGAGGATTGAGAAACCTTACTCACACCCTTTTAATGCTTGTTCTGCCTGCTCTCTTCCCCAAGTGGGATGAAAAGGGCTTTCAGGTTTAAAGGTATCAAAAAGTTGAATAGCTTTTTCAAATTGCACGCAAATAGGCTTGATATCTGCCCCAAAAAACTGAGCGCTGCCCATTTCAAACTGGGCTTTATTGAGTACCACCCGTGGATTGTTGGGAGCCAATGCTTCGGCTTTACCATACAACTGCATTACCGGACCGGAAAGTCGTTGACCGTTGGTCACCGGGTCTTTGGCAATATGGGCCGTATGAATTAAAGCCTGCATTACCAAAAGCTCTGCGTTGTTTGGATTTTTTTCTAAAAGAGGGTTTAACGTCTCTTGTGCCTTTTCAAGCAGTGCATTTGCTTTTTTAAGGTCTTGAGCGTTGAAAGCTTCTGTAGTATTTACAAAAACTACATAATACCCGGGAAGCCAATTGTCCTTTTCAGCTGATGAGATGCGCTCAAAGAGTGCTGAAGCTTCCTGCGCATTTCCTTCGCCCCACAATTGAAATGCTTTTTGCATTCCTTGTTCATAATTGGGTTGGCTGATTCCAAGAGCTGAAATTACCAATGCTAAAATTAATAGTGCTTTTTCCATCATTGTTGATTTTTGTGTTTGATGAAGCAAATATCTTGCAGCTGTATCATACTTAATATTAGAAGTTACCCAATTGTTGTTTTTTTAGGATGAATTGTAATTTTTTGTAAAATTTGTACTTGTTTTTGCTTGGGTTGGCTGATATTTTTTAACTTCGTAGCCTATGAATCAAGAGCACATTTCTTCTTTAAAATCATTTTTAAACACTTCAAAAAACATTGTTATTATTGGTCACCGCAATCCTGATGGCGATGCTGTGGGCTCCACCCTCGCGCTTTGTCTTTATCTCAACAAAAAAGGACACAAAGCAACAGTTATGATGCCCAATGATTTTCCTGATTTTTTGAAGTGGATGCCCGGTGCCGGTGAAATTGTACTTTTTGAGAAAGACTCAAAAAAAAGCGTACAATTGCTTAATGAAGCAGCGCTGATTTTCACTTTAGATTTTAATTTGCTTTCACGAGTAGGTGAAGAAATGCAAGCAGTTTTGGAAGCTGTCGATACTCCTTTTGCCTTGATAGACCACCATCAGCAGCCCGATGCCTATGCAAAGTATGTATACAGCGATGTAAGCATTTGCTCAACGGCTCAAATGGTCTATCATTTTATAGAAATGATGGACGATTTACAACTATTGGACAAAGAGATTTCCACCTGTATTTATACCGGTATAATGACAGATACAGGCTCCTTTCGTTTTAGTTCCACCACGGCCACTACCCATCGGGTGGTTGCTCATTTAATTGAATCTGGTGTGGATAATGCATTTATTCATCAATCGGTTTTTGACAACAACAGTGCAGAAAGAATACAATTGCTGGGGGTTGCCTTGCAAAACCTGGTAATTTTAAAAGAGTTCAATACAGCTTATATAACACTTACTCAGGACGAGCTTGACAAACACAATTTTCAAAAAGGCGATACCGAAGGTTTTGTAAACTATGGGCTTTCAGTAAAAGGTGTAAAATTTGCTGCTATTTTTATCGAAAATCGTCAAGAAAAAATTACCAAAATTTCTTTCAGAAGCATAGGTAGTTTTGATGTCAATCAATTTGCCAGAAATTATTTCGACGGTGGCGGCCATATCAATGCTGCAGGTGCTAAAAGTAATTTAACTCTGAATGATACTGTAAGCTATTTTATTAGTAAATTGCAAGGCTATAAACAAGAACTCTCTTATGCTTAAATCATTTATTTATATCATCATTTTCGCTCTGCTCGCCTGGAGTTGTAAAACTCCGGAAGCAAGGAGACCGGTAAAAACTACCTCAGGTAGTTATATCAATACTTCGGTGGAGCGAAATAAAAAAATGATTGCCGAGGAAGAAAAAGATATTAAGGCCATTATTGAAGCCGATACCATTCATGAAGTTCTAAACTCAGAACATGGATTTTGGTATTTTTATGTCAAAGAAAATCCTTCAGAAACCGAAAAAGCTGATTTTGGTGATATTGTTGTGTATGAGTATGACATCAAAGATTTAGAAGGCAACATCATTTATAGTAAAGAAGAAATAGGTACACAAACCTACACTATGGATAAGGAAGAACTAATTTCCGGGCTTAGAGAAGGTTTAAAAATTCTCAAAGAAGGCGAAACAGCAACTTTCTATTTCCCTTCACACAAAGCATACGGCTACTATGGAGACCTTAACCGCATTGGCACCAATATGCCTATAATAAGCACAGTAACCATTTTAAATATTAAACAAATCAATTAACCCAAAAAATTATGAAAAAAACAGTTTTAGTTTTTGCATTATTTGCTGTAACCCTTTTTGCTTGTCAGGAACAATATCCTGATCTTGAAGATGGAATTTATGCCGAATTTGTAACCAGCAAAGGAACATTTATAATCAAACTTCACCACGAGCAAACCCCTATGACAGTCGCCAATTTTGTGGATCTTGCCGAAGGAAAAAACAATATGGTCGATGAAAAATACAAAGGAAAGCCCTTTTTTGATGGACTTGTATTTCACAGAGTAATTAAAGATTTTATGATTCAAGGTGGTGACCCGCTTGGTAATGGCACCGGTGGACCCGGATACAGATTCCCAGACGAAATTGTACCTGAACTCCGTCATGATAAAAAAGGAATTCTATCTATGGCCAACTCAGGGCCTGCAACCAATGGAAGCCAGTTTTTTATTACCGCAAGAGCCACTCCACATCTTGATGGTGGCCATGCCGTTTTTGGAGAAGTGGTAAAAGGTATTGAAATTGTTGACGAAATAAATTCAGTACCAACAGGTCAGGCAGACCGTCCGGTTGAACCTGTAGTTATTGAAAAAATTAATATCATCAGAAAAGGAAATATTAAATTGGATTCTTTCGAAAAGCAAATGGAAAACATTGAAAAGGAGCGAAAAGAAAAAGAATCCAGAATAGACAGAATTAGTGAAACAAAAGCAGCAGAATTTGCTTCATTGAAGGAAAAAGCCGAGGAATTACCGTCCGGATTAAAAATACTCTTCACCAAAAAAGGAGATGGCCCACAGCCCGTGGAAGGTCAGCAGGTTAGAATTCACTATGAAGGCTACTTGAGCGACGGGTCACTATTTGACTCCAGTAAACTGGAAGTAGTAGAAAAATATGAAATGGTTGACGAAAGAAGAAAACAAGCCAATCAATATGCACCAATGCCTGCTGAGTACAGCCTAAACGCCGGACTCATAGCAGGTTTCAAAGAAGGTATGCTAAAAATGAAAGTGGGTGATGAAGCGGTTCTGTTTATCCCTTCCTATTTAGGGTATGGAGAAACCGGTGCAGGAAACGTTATACCACCCAATGCCGACTTAATCTTTGTACTTGAATTGGTCGACATCGTGAACTAATTTGTCTAAGGCATAATTTAAGAAGAGGCTGTCTAAAAACAATTAGGCAGCCTTTTTATTTTAAACTTCTTTTTTTTCTGGTTTGTTGTTTTTCATTTATATGTCCATTTAGGTTTTGAAAATTAAAAGCAAAGTTCCTTTATATTGCTAGGGTAAGCTTTTTTAGATTGTGAGCCATTGCAATTAACCCTATTTCAGCTTCCACTTTTTCAATTCCCCTTAGCATACATCTTTTGAAGTTCATGTTTTGCCTGATATTGCCAAAAACCGCTTCTACATCCCAACATCTTCGTTTTCGATGTGCTATTCCTTCTTCACTGAGCAGTTTTTCTTTGGCTTTTGCCTTGAGTCGTATTAGTTTGTGGTTACGTTCTATAATCCGATTCCCATTAGTCTTATGACAACGCGCCCTTAAGGGGCACCCATCACAGTTTTGTGCTTGGTAAAGAGAGTTGTGTTGAAGGTAACCCGAAGAGGTTATGCGTTTGCGTTGACCGATGTTTTTCATTGCCTGTCCCATAGGGCAGTAATAGGAGTCGGATTCTTGGTTATAGTATAAATTATCAGGATGGAAAGGGTCAGGTGTTTTGTTTTTTTGTTGCTGTTCCTTATGGAAGTAATTGTACTTTACATAGGCTTGGATGCCATTCTGTTCTAGATATTCATAATTTTCCTGGCTGCCATACCCGGCATCTGCTGTTAAGGCTTCTGGTGTTTGTCCATAGCTCTCGATGAACTCTTGTGTGTGGTCTTTTAATGTGGTGGTATCGGCAGTGGTTTGGGCAAGGGTGTAGTTTACGATAAACTGGTTGTTGGTGGAAGCTTGTAAATTGTAGCCCGGCTTTAACTGACCGTTTTGCATATGGTCATCCTTCATTCGCATAAAAGTGGCATCGGGGTCGGTCTTGCTCATGGAGTTTCGCCCGCCCATTTGTGATTCAAGACGGTTGTATTTATCAATATTATCAGGCCAGTTTTTCTTGGCATAATTAAGCTTCTGTTTTACTTTTTTATCAATATCTTTTCCTTGTAGTGCTTGGTTGATATGTTCTATGGTCTTGGATACTTCATCAGGATCTATTGCTTGAAAATTATCAGGCTCATTTGGCTTTTGCTCTTCTTGGGCATAGACTGTCTCTACATAACGCCATAGTTCTTTGAGTTGTTTTTCGATACGTGCCCGAGAGGTTTTGATGCTCTTACCCCACACAAAAGTATAACGGTTGGCGTTGGCCTCTATCTTTGTCCCGTCCAGGTAAATTTCTTTCAAACTCAAGTAACCTTGCTCTGCCAACAAAACAACCACTTGATTGAAGATTTTCTTAAATCTTCCCTTGAGTTTGCCTGAACGAAAGTTACTGATGGTATTGTGATCAGGTTTTATACAGCCACAAAGCCACATAAAATGGATGTTCTCTTGAAGTGCCTGTTCTATCTTTCGTGAAGAATAAAGGTTACGCAGGTAAGCATAAACCAATACCTTCAATAAATCCCGGGGGTGATAGGATGAGGTGCCGCCCCCTTTATAGGTAGCCTCGATAGAACTGATATCAATGTGGTCGATAATAGTGTTGACTATACGAACGGGATGATTCTTGGGTACAAGTTCATCATAACTGGGCGGGAGAAGACTAAATTGATTTTGATGACTAGTCTTCCAAGTTACTTTACTTTTCATACCATGAAACTAAACAATTTCATGGATTTTTCAAAATACAAAATAAAAAAAAAAGAGACTGCCTTTTTAGACAGCCTCTTTTTGTTTTAATTTAGGTTTCATTTAATGATATCGCTCAACTTTTATTCTTAAATAATAAGTACCTTTATGGTATTGTTACTTAAAACCCGTGAAACCTGATATAAAACTTCATTTTTTTGGTGCCGCACAAACTGTTACCGGTTCAAAATTTTTAATTGAAACCCCGGAACAAAACATACTTATTGATTGCGGTATGTTTCAGGGTGTAAAAGAGTTGCGCAGTCAAAACTGGAACGACTTCCCCTTTCGTGTCAACGAAATAGATTTAGTGCTGCTCACTCACGGCCACTTAGATCATTGTGGCTATCTGCCCCGGCTGGTCAAGCAAGGTTTTGAAGGCCCTATAAAAGGCACTGCTCCCTCTCTTGCTGTTGCTTCTGTTATTTTACGCGACAGCGCCGTTATTCAGGAAGAAGAAGCTGAACAAGCCAATGAAGAAGGCTATTCAAAACATCACCCTGCCTTACCTCTTTATACTCAAATGGATGCTGAACAGGCTATCGACCTTTTTGTGCCTGTTGTTACAGACCAATGGATTTCTATTTCCGAAAACATTCAATGCCGGTTTAAAAAAGTGGGACATATCATAGGAGCTACTTTTATTGAATTGGAAGTTTACGGAAAATTGATTGTTTTTTCGGGCGATATTGGCCGAAAGGGAGACCCCCTGCTCTATCCCCCTGAAAAGCCCGAATGGGCAGATATCGTGATAATGGAAAGCACCTATGGAGACCGGCTGCATCCGGAAGACGACAGTGAATCGATACTCATAGAAGCAGTACAACAAGCTATCCAAAAAAACGGAACCATTATTATACCCAGTTTTGCAGTAGAGCGATTACAAACACTGATGTACAAACTTTGGAAACTTTACAGTAAAAACAAAATTCCTAAAATCCCGGTATTTATAGATAGCCCTATGGGAAATGAAGTTTTAAGTATTTTCAGTAGTTATGCAAACTGGCACAAACTAACTGCTGCTGAATTTGACATTATGAAACGGCATTTTAACATTATAACTTCCTATGCAGACACCTGGAAAACCATAGACAACAAACGTCCTAAAATAGTTATAGCAGGAAGCGGTATGGTAACGGGGGGGCGTGTATTGACTTATTTAAGATACTATCTCGACAACCCAACCACGCAAGTTTTACTGGTAGGCTTTCAGGCAGAGGGCACCCGTGGAAGAAGGTTGTTGGACGGGGAACAAGAAATTAAACTTCAAGGCAAATACATCCCGGTAAAAGCACAAATAAAAACCATCGAAAGTCTTTCCGCACATGCAGATCAAAAAGAATTGCTTGAGTGGTTAAGCGAACTAAAGAACATTCCGGAGCAGGTTTTTCTGGTTCATGGCGAAACCCAAGCAATGGAGGTTCTACAAGATAAAATTAATGAAACATTAAATTATAAAACAACTATTCCAAAATTAAATGAACAATTTTTACTTTAAATAACATCTAACTATTTTAATCATGAACGATGCACATTTACATTTGGTGGTAAATCATTTTCCAATTATAGGAATAGTGATTGGAACCCTTGTGCTACTTTTTGGGCTTTTATTTAAAGACCGAAAAGTGAGAATGACCGCTCTGGGAATTTTAATTTTCAGTTCATTGACGGCTTTTGCAGCAAATTTTACCGGCGAGCTTGCCGAAGATGCTGTAGAAAATCTACCAGGCATTTCAGAAATTTATATTGAAACTCACGAAGATGCAGCCGCGCGTTTTATATGGGCAATGAGTATAACGGGAGTTTTTGCGTTATTAATGCTTTTTTTGGAAATCAAATCAATAAAAAAAGTATTCTTAGGATATATTTTTTTGTTTATTTCAATAGCAACAAGTGGCTATTATGCCAGAGAAACAGGTACAACCGGTGGAGAAATAAGACATCCGGAAATCAGACAGGAAAACTCCGTAATAAAATCTAAAAACGAATTACCAAAAAAAGAGAAAAAAATTCAAAAGACCGAGGATGATTAATTGCATCTAATTATGTGTCGAAGATAAAAACTAAGCATTTTTTCAAAAGGAAGCTATTTAAACAACTGCTTGTTAAGTGGCCTGATAACACCGTTACCCATTGAAATCTCATTTTTATATATTTCTTTATTTTGCTGGCCGGTCTGATAATTCACAACTCGTATCATTCATCGACATACAAATTGTCAAATCTTTTAAGTTTTAACATTAACACCCTTTTAAGATATAATTTTTTACTTTGCGTGTTTATTTTCAACTTTCTATAAATCCATTGAATAACCATGAATTCACCATTACAAAAAACAGCATTTTTAATCAGCTTAGCCCTGGCTTTAAACAGCTGTGAAACCAAAGAAAAAAAAGAATCTATGACAGACAATCCGCTGCTGGCTGAATGGACAGGACCCTATCAAGGCGTTCCCGCTTTTGACAAAATGAACGTAGCAGACCTTCAAGATGCTATGGAGACTGCTATGCAGATGCACCTGGAAGAAATCGACCAAATTGCCCAAAACCCTGAGGCTCCCACTTTTGAAAACACCCTGCTCGCTATGGAAAAAGCCGGACAGGAATACAACCGGGTGAGTGTCTATTACGGCATCTGGAGCAGCAATATGTCCACTCCTGAATTTAGAGAAGTTCAAGCTGTATTGTCTCCCAAACTTTCAGAATACCGTTCAAAAATTCAGCAGAATGAAGCGCTGTTTCAACGCATTAAAACGGTTTATGAAAACTCAAAGGTTAATCCACTTTCACCGGAACAACAACGTTTGACAGAGCTTGTTTATCAGGAGTTTGAAATGAACGGTGCCAATCTGGATGCAGCAGGCAAGGCCCGCCATGCTGAAATTAACAAAGAGCTTGCCGCTCTCTATACTACATTTTCAAACAATGTATTACACGACGAAGAAAACTATGTAACATACATAACCGGTGAACAGCTGAGCGGACTTCCTCAATCTTTCATCACAGCTGCCGCAACAGCCGCTAAAGAACGTGGACGCGAGGGTGAGTATGCCGTTACCAACACCCGCTCTTCTATGGACCCTTTCCTTACCTATTCTGATGAAAGAAGCTTACGCGAAAAAGTTTGGCGCACCTATTACTCCCGAGGCGACAACCAAGACCAATATGACAACAATGATGTAATTGCCCAAATTTTAAAACTGCGCCACGAGCGGGTCCAATTGTTGGGTTATGACAATTTTGCACAATGGCGTTTGCAAGACCGAATGGCAAAAACACCCGAAAATGCTATGGAACTGATGGAAACCGTCTGGCCGGCCGCTTTGGCACGTGTTGACGAAGAAGTTGAAGAAATGCAAGCCATCGCCCATGCCGAAGGAGCCAATATAACCATTGAGCCGTGGGACTATCGCTACTATGCAGAAAAAGTGCGCAGAGCAAAGTATGACCTCGACTCAGACGAAATAAAACAATACCTGGAACTCAACAACCTAACCGATGCTATTTTCTTTGTGGCCGAAGAACTTTTCAATTACACATTCACGCCCGTTACAGATGGCAGTGTACCGGTGTTTCATGAAGATGTAACCGTTTGGGAAGTAAACGACAAAACCACCGGCGAAAACATCGGGCTGTTTTATTTAGACCCTTTTGCACGTCCGGGAAAACGCTCAGGTGCTTGGGCAACACAATACCGCAGCCACGCAAACTATGACGGAAAACGCACCGTGCTGGCATCCAATAATTCAAACTTTGTAAAACCCGCTCCGGGTGAATCTGCCTTAATTTCTTGGGACGACGCCGAAACTTTTTTCCACGAATTTGGCCATGCTTTGCATTTCTTCTCGTCCAATGTTACTTACCCAACTCTTAACGGAGGCGTGAGAGACTACACCGAGTTCCAATCACAATTGCTTGAACGCTGGTTATATACAGACGAGGTGATTAACCGCTTTCTAAAACACCACAAAACCGGCGAAGTAATCCCTGTAGAATTGGTAGAAAAAATCAAAAATGCCTCTACTTTCAATCAGGGGTTTGCAACCACAGAGTTTCTTGGCTCCGGTTTGATGGATATGAAATACCACACTATTGATCCAACGGGTATTAACCCACGTGAGTTTGAAAAGAATACCCTTGATAAACTGGGTATGCCCAAACAAATTGTAATGCGCCACCGCAGTCCGCATTTTGGGCACGTATTCTCCAGTGAAGGTTATGCCACGGCTTATTATGGCTATATGTGGGCAGATGTTTTAACCAGCGATGCAGCCGAAGCTTTTGAAAATGCACCCGGCGGATTCTATGACGAAGAACTCTCTGAAAAGTTGGTGAAATACCTCTTTGCCCCCCGCAACGCCATCGACCCGGCAGAAGCTTACAGACTGTTTAGAGGTAGAGACGCTACTATCGATGCCCTGATGCGAGACAGAGGTTTTCCTGTACCGGAAAAGTAATTTTCAAATATTTCTAATAAAAAAGACCACAGTTGCTGTGGTCTTTTTTTTGCCCGTTAAACCCGCTTCTTTGTATAATCAAAGAATATAGTGTCTTAAATTTTAGGTTTAACAAAATTTTAATTACATTTAGCGACTATTAACTAAATTTTAAGTTTCCTCAACAAAAATTAACCAAATAAGATGTCTCTTTTTTCTTGGGGGAAAAACGTTTAACTAAATTAATTTATTATGAAGAAAATTACCTTCGTCGATTACAAAAGTAATCGCACAAAAACCAAAAAGCCTTGGCTTGGCTTCCTTAGTTTTTGTATGTTGCTCCTATTTGGGCAAATTAGTTTTGCTCAAACAGGTACTATACAGATAGGATCTGGTACTGAAACAACTACTGGTGGTGCGGCAATTCCAGTATCTAACTGGGTTAATAATTATAATCAGCAGATTATTACTGCTGTAGAATATGCTGCCGCTGGCGGAGCTTCTGGTGATATCACCAAAATTCGTTACAAAGCGACTTCAGTAGGTACCATAACTGTTTGGAATCAATGGACAGTCTATATAGGTCATACTACAAAATCTGAATTTGGGTCAACCACAGATTGGGTACCACTTTCTGAACTTACCCAAGTTTTTAGTGGTACGATTACCCCTGATCCTATTGCTGATGAGTGGTTTGAAATTACTTTTAACTCTCCTTTTAATTACACGGGGGGTAACTTGGTAGTAGCCGTTCATGAATATGCTCCAGGTTGGAGTGTTGCTCCTGTGTTTGCAGCTTACACATCTACTGCTAATAAAGGGATTTATTATAGAAGTGATACGGTCAACCCTGATCCATCAAATCCGCCAACAGCAACAGGAAGAGTTGCATTAGTACCACAAATTCAATTTGAAGGTACATTAGCAACCTGTATACCTCCTGCTGATCTTATAGTTGATAATATCACCGATACTACTGCCGAATTAGGCTGGACTGAAACCGGCACGGCTACTGCTTGGGACATTGAGTGGGTCACTGCAGGGTTTACACCAACGGGTACGCCTACAAATGTTGGTGTATCAACAAACCCATATACACTATCAGGATTATCTCCATTAACCTCTTATGATTTTTATGTAAGAGCCAATTGCGGTGGTGGTGATGAAAGTTTATGGGTGGGGCCTCATACATTTACTACAGCTGCTGATTGTTCTATTTACACCTTAAGTGTAACAGCTACAGACGGCGGAGTATGTTATGAAGGTTCTGCAACTCTTACAGCAACTGCCGGAGGTAGTGGGGATGATATATTTTGGTATGATGCTGCTATAGACGGTAACTTAGTGGGTATCGGCAGCAGCTTTGTGACGCCTTTTATAGATGAAACTACCTCTTTTTGGGCAGCAGAAGTTGTTCATGCCGGAAGTTTATCCGGACAAGCCTTTGCCAACCCAACCACTTTTACAAATTCAACTTCAAATTCAAATGGGCTTATTTTTACTGTAACAAACCCTATTATTATTGTAGATGTAGAAGTTTTTGGTACCAACACTACAGGTGGAGATATTACCATTGAATTAAGAGATATTGATAATGGCAATACTACCATTGCTTCAACTACCGCAACAATAACCGGCGGTGGTACAACAGCTTCGCCTATTCCACACACCATTACTTTAAATTTTGAAGTACCTGCTGCAGGAAACTACAGATTGGTAAGAACCGGTTCTACAGCATCCATTGGTATGGGTTATGTTTCTGCCGCAAACAGTAACTTCCCTTACCCTCTGGGAAGCTCAGGGGAAGTGACCGGAGGTTCCTCTTTGACCGGAACAACTACTTTACAATATTTCTTTTTTAACTGGACCATTATAGAAAGTCTTGCGCTTTGTGAATCAACACGCGATGAAGCTGTTGCTACTGTACATGATTTTATACCGGTAGAAGCCGGCGCAACGTCCACTCAAATAAATCCGGGCGACACTGCAACTTTAACCGCAACAAGTACCAACCTTAATTATAACTATACCTGGGAGCCTGCAGCCAGTATTGCAGGAAGCAATGTGGGTGCAAGTGTAACTACTGTCGCTCTAACTGACAATACTACCTTTACGGTAACTGCTGTAGACAATGTAACCGGCTGTGAAGCTACTGATGAAATCACCATTTTGGTGTTTAATACAGCTTTATGTAATGATTTGGATATCACGTCTGTCGACGGAGCCTATATCTGTGATGAAGGAACTGCCATACTTTCTGTAACATCTTCCGGAACCGGTGACGGAATTTACTGGTATGATGCAGCTGTTGGTGGAAACCTTGTGGGAAGTGGCACTACCTTTGAAACTCCATTTTTGACTACAACTACCTCATATTGGGCATCTGAAGTATTAACACAAGGTCAGCCTGAATCTTTAGGACCATTAGACCCGACTATCGGTGCCTCTGCAGGTTCAAATGTGAGCCATCGCTTGTTTTTTGATGTTTTGTCTTCTACAACAATAGTGTCGGTTGATATATTCCCAACAGCAGCAATAGGAGCAAATGGAAGCGTTCAAATTCGCGACAATACTCAGCAGGTTTTGTATGACATCCCTTACACAACGACTGTAACGGGTGGAGCTATGCAAACTGTTCCACTTAATGTAGTACTTGGTCCCGGAACAGGCTATGAAATGCAACAAGGAACCGCAATTAATTTACATAGGAACTCAACAGGGGGCTCTTATCCCTATATCAGCTCTAATGTTGAAATTACCGGTAATAGTTTTAGTACTGTTTACTATTACTATTTCTACAATTGGGAAGTTATTGGATCATTATTATTATGTGAGTCTAACAGAGACGAAGTTATCGCAACTGTAGTTGAAACCATACCCGTTGAGGCTACTGCTACTGTAACACAAATTGACCCGGGTGCTAGCACCACTCTTACGGCTGTAAGTACAAACACTGATTATGTATATACCTGGGAGCCTGCCTCAAGTATTTCGGGAAGCAATGTGGGAGCTTCTGTAACCACCGTAAACTTGACTGACCACACCACTTTTACAGTTACTGCTGAAGACCAGATAACAGGATGTACAACCACTGATGAAATTACTATTTTGGTGTTTAATACAGCACTTTGTAATACACTGGATATAGTTACGGTACAAGGCGGGTTTGTTTGTGAAGAAGGCACCACTAACCTCTCGGTTACAACTTCCGGCACCGGAAACGAAGTGTATTGGTATGATGAACAGTTTGGGGGCAACTATCTTGGAAAAGGTTTAACCTTTGAAACACCGTTTATTGATGAGACAACTTCTTATTGGGTGTCAGAGGTTTTACTAGATGATACACAGTTTAGTGGATTAGGACATCCAACCTTACCTGCGGCTAACCTTAGCACGAGTACTTTAAACTATGGTTTGGCTTTCACTGCAAACGGACCAATGCTTATTTCCTCTGTTGATGTTTATAGCACAGGTTCTGCCGGTACTCTTAATATAAACCTGATTGATAGTAATAATGGAAATGTAATTTTGGATTCATATACAGTAGCACTTCCGGTAGGAACTACAACAGACCCTGAGTTAGTTAGTGTACCTCTTAATTTTTACATTCCTGCAGCCGGTGACTATAGAATCTTAAGGGCGGCAGGTTCATCTGGAACTTTGCAAACAGTTTTAACAGCAGGCAACTCTTTTCCTTATCCATTAGGAACTTTAGGTGAAATTTTAGGGGGTGTTACTTCAGCTACTGCTTCTCCTAACACTACATACTACTATTTCTTCAATTGGACCGTTAAAGATCAGAAGTTTCTTTGTGAATCTCCAAGAGAAGAAGTAATTGCAACGGTAGTTGATATTGATGAAGTGGATGTAACTGCTTCAGCCACACAAATTGACATCGGCACCAGCACAACCTTGACCGCTTCGAGTGTCAATACAAATTATACTTATACTTGGGAGCCTGCTGCCAGTATTTCAGGAAGCAACGTGGGAGCTTCTGTAACCACAACAGCTTTGACTGATCACACCACTTTTACAGTTACTGCTGAAGACCAGATAACAGGCTGTGTGGCTACCAATGAAATTACTATTTTAGTGTTTGATACTACTTTATGTAATCCTTTAGAGATAACAGCTACTACGGGTGATACTGTATGTGTTGGAGAGACTGCTAACCTATCGGCCACTGCAAGTGGCACAGGAAGCGTTATTTACTGGTATGACGATGAGTTTGGCGGAAACAAAGTAGGTGAAGGAGCAACTTTTGAAACTCCGATACTAACTTCCACTACTTCTTATTGGGCTGCTGAGGTTTTGGTTTCCGGACTGGCTATTAATCCTATTGAGACACTTTACACGGTTGGATCTTCAAACAGTGTATCAACTTATCCTGCATATATTACATTTGCAATCGAAAACACAAATAATGAGAGTGTTACTTTATCCGGTTTGGATAATTACATGCCGGCAAATACTACACGTACACACGAATTGTGGTATCATCCCACGAATTTAACAGGTTCTCCCGGAACTATAGATGCAGGAAACGGATGGGTACTTGCTGCAAGCGCTCAAACAACTACAAGCGGTGGTTCCCTTGGTATTTCTCCTGTACTTGATAATATATCGGTTACCATACCAGCTAATACAACTTGGCGTTTTGCATTGGTTGGAACAGCTAATATCAGTGGAGCCGGTAGTTTCTATTATTGGGGGAATAGTTCAGTTTTGGCGTCACCAAATATGTTCTCAGATAACGGGGTCAATCTTTTGGTAAATGACAATTCAGCCGGAGGTACCGGTGATGTAGGCTATGGTTCGGGAAATTTCCCAAGGGGCTTTACGGGGGTTCTGCATTTTGAACCGCAAATTGTTCTTTGCGAATCAGACAGAGAAGAAGCCATTGCTACCGTAACCGGTGATGATGCGCCTCTGGGTGATGCAAACCAAGATTTTGATCCCGGAGATACTTTGGCAGATCTCGATGTAACCGGTGTGAATCTTACCTGGTATGAAGATGCCGCAGGTACAATAGTAATTCCTGACACTACCCTATTGGTTGATGGTGAAACCTATTATGTGAGCCAAACCATTAACGGTTGTGAAAGTCAGCTATTGGCAATTACGGTTACGATGATACAGCCTTGTGATGCACCAACCGGTTTAACACTGGTGGCTGTTACTACAACTACTGCTGAGATTTCATGGACTGCATCAGCTACTGAAACCAATGGCTATGCCTGGTATGTGTTTGCAGACGGTGATAACCCAACTACTGATCCATCATTATTTGACGGAACTGTAGCAACCGGAATTACAACCGTTACTGTAACAGGTCTGACTGCAGAAACTGAGTATGACATCTATGTGTCCACACTATGTGATGCTGGAGCAGAAAGTGCGCTTGCAGGACCACTAAGTGTTCTTACAGATACAGCACCTTTAGCTCCTGTAAATGATGAGTGTGCAAATGCCATAATGCTTACTGTAGGTACTGATTTTGCAGACCAGCAAGTTGTTGGTACAAACCAAAATGCAACCAATGATCCAAACGATCCGATACCTACGTGTGATAATACAAATTTTGCGACAAATGGTAAAGATGTATGGTATACCGTAACTGTTCCCGCTTCAGGATACCTAAAAGTGGAAACCCGCTCTAACGGAGATGCCGGTATGACAGATACCGGTCTGCAGATTTATTCAGGCACTTGTGGAAACATTGTGTCTATAGAGTGTAATGCAGATGGTGGAATTGGAGCCTTCTCTTTCATTGACTTATCCGGATTAACACCGGGCGAAGTTCTGCTTGTAAGAGTTTGGGGATGGAATACTAATGAAGGTGAATTCTTAATCTCAGCTTATGATGATTATGACCCAACCGCATTTCCTAATCCCTATTGTGCAGCCAATTTCACAAATTGTTCTTGGGAAAGTATTACTAATGTAACTTTTGCCGGTATCAACAACACTACTGGCTGTAATACTGGAATTAATGATTATACCGCACAAATTGCGACTGTAAATCAAGGAAGCACTTATCCGTTAAGTGTAACTATAGACGCTGATGGTTCTGATTATATCTATGCATTTATCGATTGGAATCAAAACGGCATACTAGATGATACAGGAGAAGTTTATACTGTGGTTAGCAATACTAATGTAAATGGACCACATACTATTAATATTAATGTTCCTGCCGGTGCTACCTTAGGAACTACGCGTATGCGTGTTGTTCTTGAATGGGACAGCTCTGGTCCTGACCCTTGTGTTAGCAGAACCTTTGGTGAGGTAGAAGATTATACTGTTGAAGTTCTTCCTGCTTTACCGGTTTGTCCTATGCCTTTAGCACTGAATGTAGATGTTGTTACCGACACTACTATTGATTTCTCCTGGACTACGCCAACAGACATCAGTGATGTAGAAGGTTATTTCTGGAGATTGATGAACTCAGGCGACGATCCTTTAGTTGACCCACCGGTTGATGAAGATTATGTTCCCGGAGCGACTTCAACTTCAGCTATGATTACAGGGCTTACTCCCGACACAAACTATGACTTATATCTCGTTAGTGTTTGTGATCAAACCACAATGTTTATTAGTGACCCAATAATGGTGTCTGTTACTACAGATTTTGTTTGTGATATGCCAACTGATGTTGTTTTGGAAGAAGTAGGCGTTGATTTTGCTGAATTCTCCTGGACTGCTTCTGCAACCGAAACTAACGGTTATGATTGGGCAGTATTCAACTCCGGAGATGACCCGTTGGTTGACCCTGCTGTTGCTACAGGAAGTGTAGCAACAGGTGTAACTTCAGTAACAGTGACAGGTCTTGATGAAGATACCGATTATGACTTCTATGTTAGAACCGATTGTGATCCTAACGGAGAAAGCGATTGGGAAGGACCATTATCATTTACTACTGATGATGGAGCAGGAGTTGACGATTTCGGTATCAGCACAGTAGTTTTCTATCCAAACCCAATGGGTGATGTGGTGAATGTTACTGCACAAGTTGAAATTGAAAAAGTAGTTATTTTCAGCTTAACCGGTCAGAAATTGATTGAAAAGCAAGTTGGAAGCCTTAATTCTCAGATTGATGTTTCAAACTTTGCTTCAGGTCCATACTTAATGTATGTAACAACTTCAACAGGAAAAGTTGGAGTATTCAACCTGATTAAAAAGTAAACCTTCTTAATTCA
>ERZ869909.70-NODE-70-length-147248-cov-11.043738_pt1 | contig 147248 bp, 126 predicted proteins | sample MGYA00520892_ERZ869909 | MGnify/ENA primary metagenome ERZ869909 (study PRJEB32215, sample SAMEA104723947) | bioreactor metagenome | biome: bioreactor; feature: anaerobic bioreactor; material: water | place: China | collected 2015-03-12 ... | reverse complement strand
GCTCGTTTGACGAACAAACCCAACCGGGTGGGGAAATTTGAATTACCACGCTGGGGAAAATTCGCTTGCCCTTGACAGGCTCGATCATCCGTTCCTGTTCAACGAGTTCCGCATCAGCAACGAGCGCCAGATCCGCACCCTGTACGAGCTGGGGATGGACAGCGTGCTCTATTACCCGTCGCGCAGCACGGCCGAGCCGCTGCCCCTTCCCGAAACGCCACAAGCGGCTCCGCCCCCCAGAACCGCGCCCGCTCCATCGGCCGAGGATCTGGCCGAACGCGAAGCGCGCCTGGCCCGCATCGCGCGGGTCGCAGCCGTGCGCGAACGGCTCGCCCGCTGCGAGAAGGCGTATGGCAACACCGCGGGCGCCATCCGCAAGACGATGCAGGGCCTGCACGCGACCCCGCATCAAAGCGCGGAGATGGCGCGCGAGGTGGTCAGCGAAACGGTGGCCGGACTGCTCGCCGACGAGAGCGTGGTGCTCGGCCTCATCAGCCAGGGCCGGCGTGACAATTCGTACTTTCATGCGCTCAACGTCATGATCCTGTCGCTGCTGCTGGGCGAGTCGGCCGGACTCGACGAGCGTGTCCTGCACGACATCGGCCTCGGCGCACTGTTTCACGACCTCGGCAAGCTGAAGATCCCGGCCAAGGTGCTGAAGAAGGGAAACGAGCGCAACCGGGCCGAGGAGGACTTCTACCGTCTGCACACCGTCTATGGCGAACAGATCGCAACCGAGACCGGACTGCTGACCCCCGCTGCCCGCGACATTCTGCGTCACCACCACGAACGTGCGGACGGCAGCGGCTTTCCGGACGGACTCACGCTGGACGCGATCCGCATCGGCGCACGCATCGTCGCCATCGCCAACCGCTACGACAACCTGTGCAACGCACCGGAAAACGGGGGCCTGACCCCGGCCGAAGCCTTGTCACAGATGTACGTCAAGGAAAGTCACTGGTGGGATCAGGCCTTGCTCGCGCGTTTCATCAAGCAGCTCGGCGTGTTCCCACCCGGCTCCATCGTGCATCTGTCCAACGGCACACTGGGTCTGGTGGTTGCCGTGAACCGCGCCGACCTGCTGCGGCCCAGCGTGCTGATCTACGACCCGTCCGTACCGCGCAAGGAAGCCAACATCGTCGATCTGGTGGATGCGCCCGAAGTCAGCATCGAAAAGGCCGAACGCCGCGACCACGTCGACACCGAAGTGCTGGAATACCTCGCGCCACGACACCAGGTCATCTACTTTTATGACAGCCACCGGGACAGCGGCGAGAAGAACGAGGCGCGGTGAGACGAAGCACACGCTCGGCGTGAAACTCACGGCTTGTCGCCGCTACTCCACCCCAAGCGCCTTGAACACCGCATCCACATATCCCCCAGCACCACCATCTGCGGCTGGATCGGCTTGGCCAGGGCGACCGAGCACAGCGCAATGAGGCCGGCCAAGGTGAACGCCTTGGGCGCCCCCGTATGCTGCAGCTCCACCAGGTGCAAGTGAAAGTCACGCTCTCCCGGCTTGATCGACGCACTGATTCGGCCGGCGCCGGGTCTCAAGGGCGTACTCCAGACATTGCCGCACTACCTCCTTGCCATACTCCCCATGCGATCAGTGTGTCCATTTGATTTCCAGTCCCAGGCGGTCGGCCACCACCCTCAAGCGCCGATCCCTCGTCCACAAAAGCGCACCCGGCGTCAGCCGCAACGCCGCAAGCAGGTGTGCATCCACGAAACCGATGCCCAGACTGAAGAGCCTCTCGTCCTCGATGAAGGCAAACACCTCTTCATCGGTCGCCACCTCGACTCGCGGCAGATCCATCAAGGCGCCCAGCACGACATCGCGCTGCTGCAGGCTGCCCAGCGCAAGCTCACCAAACACGAAGGGATGCACCAGCACTCGTCCCGCGTTGAGCGCCTCCGCGAGCCGACCCTCCCCCTTACGCAGGTGATCGATCCAGATCGACGTATCGACCAGGATCATGCGCCCGGCTCAGCCTGCCGGCGCGGCACCGGCCGCAGTTCCGGCTCAGTGCCGCCCAGCAGGGCCAGTCGCCGCGCACTTTCGCGCTCGATCAGCGCCTTCAACGCCTCACGCACGAGCGCGGATTTTTCCGTCAGCCCGGTGAGACGCTGGGCACGGTCGAGTTGCGCATCATCAAACGAAATCGTTGTCCGCATGGTGCCTCGTCCTTGTATGTTGACACATCAAATATAGCACCACTTGATGCCACAAATCGTGCTCAAAAATCATTCGTGAAGGCCAGATCCACCCGCACCGGCATCCGCAGCACCTCAACCTTGGTCTGCGCATCACGCGCGGTCAGCCAGTAATCGCGCGTCTTGTCGTAACTGCCGTCCGGCGCCGTACCCGCCGTCACCGCAGTGTTACCGCACCACGCCTTCGGGCTGGTGCCGATCCCCTGCCCCAGCAGGTAGCGTTTCTTGGCGCGCACGGTGCCGGGCGGCTCGCTCTCCAGCGCACAGCAGAAATCGGTCACCAGAACCCGGTACGACCGGTCGCGCAAGCCCGGTTCGACTTCAGGCCGATACCCCAGTTCGCGTTGCGCCAGCGCCCAGAACGCCGCCTCCAGCTCGTTGGCCTGCACCTCCTGCCAGGCGCGCGGCGGCGACCCCAGCTGCGCCACGCCGTCTTCGGCCATGCCGCTGAAAAGCCGCAACTGCGCCACCGTCGGCAGGTAGCGCGCGATGTCGTCAGGCAGCTGCAGCTCGGTTTCGTCGTCGATGCGCTCGAAGAGGAAGGGCATGGCGGTGGAGAGCGCGTTGCACTGGGCGACCAGCAGCAGGCGGTAGAGCTCGGCGATGTGGGCGGCGTCCAGCCCGGGCAGTTCGCGGCTGGCGGCGAGGTCGGCTGCGTGGGCAAGGATGTCCGGCAGGCCACCGGCGGTGGCACTGGAGAGCACGCGGTGGCCGTGGCCGAGGTAGTCGTGCAGCTCCATGTAGCGCAGCGCGGCAAAGCGGTTGAACCAGGTGTAGGCCACCGCCTCCATGGTGTGTAGCCAAAGCCGTCGCGCTGGATGCGGCGCACCAGGCGGTCGCGCTGCCCGGCCACGCGGGCCTAGGGGGCGTAGGTTTTGAGTTTGGCTTTGTTCATGGGGTTCTGTTGAGAGTCGCTTCAGCTTGTGGCGTGACGGAGCCGGTAAGTGTATAAACACATAAACACCGATCTCAGGAATTCAAAGATGGCAAATACACGTTGGAACGTGGCGGTTTCAACCGAAACCGACCAGGCATTACGGATGTTTCTGGCCAGCCAGGGCGGCGGGCGCAAAGGCGACCTGTCGCGCTTTGTCGAGGAGGCGGTGCGAGCGCACATTCTCGAACTGAGCGCCGAGGACGCCAAGGCAGCAAATGCCGGCGTAAGCGAGGCTGACCTTGCGGCGATGGTGGACGAGGCGCTTGACTGGGCCAGAGCGCAGTAATGCGGGTGGTGCTGGACACCAACATCCTGTTCAGCGCGCTGATTTCTCCGCATGGAGCGCCCGATGCGATATACCGGGCCTGGCGCAGTGCGCGTTTCGAACTGGTGACCTCCCGCACCCAGCTGGAGGAAATCCGCCGCGCCAGCCGTTACCCCAAGTTGCAGGCGGTGCTGCAACCGGCCAAGGTGGGCGTGATGATCAACAACCTGCAGCGCGCCCTGGTGTTGGAACAACTGCCGCGTCATTTCGAGGCGGACGACCCGGACGATGCCTTTCTACTGGCCATGGCCGATGCAGGCACGGCAGACTATCTGATCACCGGTGATCGCCGCGCCGGGTTGCTGCAGCGCGGCCACGTGGGCCGTACCCGCATCCTGACGCCAACGGCGTTCTGCAACGAGGTATTGAAGGCTTGAGTCGGGCATGGTTCGGTTCGCTTACTGCACACCCACGCACTGTCTCACCTGGATGGCCTTGAGCGGTTCGGCGTTGTAGCGTTTTTGCATGGTATCGGTTTGGGCCTGCACCCTCGATGCGCTCATCATCTGATAAACGTTACCGTCTCAATCGCGGGCTTCGCCGGTGCCCTCCTCCGCCAGCATCTTGCGCAGATAGTCCGGCAGGCCGGACAGCACCAGGGTATCGCTGCCCGGGTCGTAGCGCACCATGCCGCTGCGCAGGCCGCCGCGTTCGAACTCCAGTTTCCATTGCTCGTTGCTCGCCGAGAAACGCACCAGCGGGCGCAGGGCGCGGCGGTTGGGGACGAAGCCACTGGCCAGCGCGGTGCTTTCGTCGCGCAGCGCGGCGTCGAGACGCTCGGCATGCTCGGGACAGGCCTCGCGCGCGACCTCCCGTGCGACCTCTTCGAGCACCAGCGGCTCGCCGCTCTCGCCGAGTTCGTCGAGATAGGCGTGCGCGCGCTCGAGCAAGGCATCGCGCTGCGGCACCTCGAGCCGCTCGGATTCGACGAAATCCCCCAGCGCCTGAACCAGGCGGCGGGTTTCCTTGAGGGCGACGACGACGTCGCTGCAGCCGAGAAAGCGGCGAAACCAGGTGGCATCGCCACGCCCCTTGAGAAAGCTGATGTAGCGTTCGTCTCCGCGCTGCCAGCCGGTGAGGTCGATCCGGCCCGCCGCGCGCAGGGCCGACAGGTCGAGGTGGGTGCATTCGACGACGTCGAGACCGGCATTGGTGGCGCAGCCGATGGTCTCACCAACCAGCGCGAACCACAGTGTGTCGCGCTCATTCGTGCCACCCGCGCCTTCGCGCACGCGTGCCACCAGCATCACCCCACCCGCTTCCAGCTCGGCTTCGTCGGCCTGCACCTGCAGCACCTCCATCATCCGGTGCGAGGCCGCCACCAGATCGAGACTGCCGTCCAGGACGTATTCACGCACCAGCGCCGGCATCGGGTAGGCCGAAACGTCGTCCTCGAAGCAGCCAAAGCCCTTGCTCGAGCGATCGGCGAAGAGCTTGAACAGGCGCTCCATCAGGGCGAGCGCGACCGCGTCGGGGCGGCACGCGTGGGCGCGAAGTTCGACCGAGGCCGGGTGCTCGCCCGCCTTGCGCAGGCGGTGCAGGATGAATTCCGAAAGCTGGTGTTCGACTGAAGACATGAGTGTGTTCCTCGCGGCGTGCCGCGTGCGGCCCTGTGAGTGCAAAGGCGTGATTCTCGCATGCACCACGAAGCGGCGCGCGCCGGGCTTTGGCTTTACAATGGATGCATCGAATTCCGCGCATGAGTAAGGAGCCACGACATGACGCACCGCATCTTGCTCGTCGATGACGAACCCGGCGTGTTGCACGCGCTCAAGCGGCTGCTGATGCTGACCCCGTGCACCTTCGACGGACAGCAGTTCCGCCTGCAGGTCGATTGCTATACCAACCCGGAGAACGCCCTCAAGGCGGTCGCCAGCAAGACCTACGAACTGGTCGTCTCCGACTTTCGCATGCCGGGCATGGACGGCGTGCAGTTTCTGAAAGCGGTCCGCGAGATCCAGCCGCAGGCGGTGCGCTTCATCCTGTCCGGTTACACCGATCTGCAAGGGCTGATCGGGGCGATCAACGACGCCCAGATCAGCCGCTTCGTGAGCAAGCCCTGGAACGACTACGAACTGGTCTCGGCGATTGGCCAGGCCCTTGCCTACCGCGCCCTGCAGGTCGAGACCGAACGTCTGGCCGACGAGGCGCGGGTCAAGCAGAAGCTGGTCAGCGCCGAGGAGGTCGCGCTCAAGCAGCTGGAGGCCGAGGAGCCGGGCATCACCCGCGTCTGCTGGGGAGAGGACGGGTCGGTGATCCTCGACCCCGATCTGCAGGCCGAATACGAGCGCCTGCACCCGAATGGCTGAATTCGACGAAGCCGCCCGTCGCCTCACGCTCAAGCTCGTCTACTACGGCCCCGCGGCCAGTGGCAAGACGACCAATCTGATGCGCCTGCACGACGTACTGCAACCGGAGCTCAAGGGCGAGATCATGACCCTCGAGACGCAGAACGATCGCACGCTGTTCTTCGATCTGCTGCCGCTCGGGTTTCGCGCCCCGTCCGGGCTGCTGATCAAGTTCAAGCTGTTTACCGTGCCCGGCCAGGTCGCCCACGACGGCACCCGCAAGGCGGTGCTGTCGCGTGCCGACGGGGTGGTCTTCGTGGCCGACTCGCAACGCTCGCAGGCGGTCAACAACGGGGTGTCGTTCGAGAATCTCGCCGACAATGCCGCGCGCGTCGGCCTGGATTTCGACCACCTGCCGCTGGTGGTGCAGTTCAACAAGCGCGACCTGCCCGACATCCTGACCGAGGCGGAGATCAACGAACGCTGGGCCGGTGCGCCGTGGCCGCTGACCTTCGCCAGCGCGCTGACCGGTCCGGGCGTGGTCGACACCTTCTCCACCCTGCTCGACACGATGTATCCCCGGCTTGCCGGGCGCTTCGCGCTCGACACCGAGCATGGCCTGAGCGCGCGGGCATTCAGCGCCGCCCCACGGGGAGCGACGACATGAGCACGCGGCCTGGCGACGTGCTGCCGGTGGCGCCGTCCGCCGACGCCGTCTTCGACCACGACTGGAGTCTGGCCGAGCTGATGCCCGAAGGCGAGCGCCCGCGGCTGCTGCGCCTGCTCGAACCCCTGATCGGCGTACCCCCGCGCATCGTCGATGGCGGCCAGCCTCCGGACGCCGCCGACACCCACGCGGCGCCGATCCAGACCGACATCGAACCGCTGGGCTGGCTGCTCGGCCCATCCGACCAGGCCGCGGCCCTCGACGCCGCCGCGGCCCTGCTGCGCTCGATTCTGGTCGACCGCCAGCGCTACCACATGGCCTCGGCGCTGCACGTGGAGAGCGTGCAGGCCGATTTCGACGCGCTGCGTGACAAGCACGAGGCGCTGATCCAGTCCGAGGCCCGCTACCGGGCGCTGTCGGAGCAGCTCGAAGCCCGTGTCGCCGAGCAGGTGGCCGTCATCGAAACCCGCCAGCGGCAGCTCTATCAGGCCGAGCGCCTGGCCAGTGTCGGCCAGCTCGCCGCCGGCGTCGCGCACGAGATCAACAACCCGATCGGTTTCGTGCGCAGCAATCTCAACTCCGCGCGCACCTATCTGCGCGAGATCTCGCTCGCCGTGCATGCCGCGATGGAAGGCGAACCCGAGCCCTGGAAGAATCTCGACGCCGAGTTCGTGTTCGCCGATTTTGCCGATCTGCTCAAGGACAGCATCGACGGCATCGACCGCGTCGCCGCCATCGTGCGCGACCTCAAGGGCTTCTCCGCGGTAGACCAGGACGATGTGGCCGTAATCGATCTCGGTGCCAGTCTCGACGAGCTGTGTCGCCTGCTCACGCCGCGCCTGCCCCCCGGCGCAAAGCTGAACCGCATCGGCGAAGCCACCTCGCGTCTGTCATGCCGCCCCGGACAACTGCAGCAGGCCTTGTTCAATGTGCTCGACAACGCCCTCAAGGCCATCGCCCCGGGTGGGCAGATATACGTGCGCTGCCGGCGCGGCGACCAGCACCAGCTCGTCGACATCACCGATGACGGCTGTGGCGTTGCCCCGGAACACCTGTCGCGGGTGTTCGACCCGTTCTTCACCACACGCCCGGTGGGGGCCGGTGTCGGCCTGGGGCTGACGCTGGCGCGCGATGTGGTGCTCGCCCAGCACGGCACCATCGAGCTGCACAGCCAGGTCGGCAAGGGCACCCGGGTGTCGATCTCGCTGCCGCTGATTGGAATGCCATGAGCCAGTTCGCACGCTACTTCACGGGCGAACCTGCGGCCGGGAGTCCGCCCCCGACGAGCGAGCGCGAACCGTATCGCATCCTGCTGGTGGACGACGAGCCGGGGGTGCTCAAGGCCCTGACCCGGGTGTTCCGCCAGGAAGCCTATGAAGTGCTCACCGCCGCCAACGCCGCCGAGGGGTTGGCGCGACTGCGCGACCAGCGGATTCATCTGGTGATCAGCGACTACATGATGCCGGGCATGAACGGCGCCGAGTTTCTGAAGCAGGTCAAGAGCCTCAGCGCCGACACCCTGCGCATCATGCTCACCGGCCATGCCGACACCGGCGCCGTGATGGGCGCGATCAACGACGGCGCGGTGTACAAGTTCATCCTCAAGCCGTGGAACGATGACGACCTGCGGATCACCGTGGCGCTGGCGCTGGAGCAGTTCGACCTCGTCCGCCGCAACCGCGCCCTGGCCACCGAGAACCAGCGCAAGAGCAAGGAAATCGAAGCCCTGTCGCGCATCACCGCGGGCCACGCGAGCCGGCTCGGCATCGCATTGAACAAGAAGCAGTTGATCAGCGATGCGCAACTGCAGGAGCTGCACCGCCTGCAGCAGGCGCGGCGCGAACCGCTGATCGTCATCCTGCTCGGGAAGGGCTGGCTCACCGAAAAGCAGATTCGTGCCTTCCTGCGCAAGGAACTGCTGATGGAAGAAGTCGCCCTGGCCGAGATGCCGGTGCAGAAGAGCCTCGCCGACCTGCTGCCACACAGCCTGTGCGAACGCCAGCTGGTGGTGCCGCTGGGCCTGGAAGGCCGCCGCCTGACGATGGCGATGGCCGACCCGATGGACACCGCGCTGACCGACGAGATCCGCTTCACCGCCGGCCTCGAGCTCAACGTGGTGATGGCCGACATCGCCGACATCCGCGCGCGCATCGCCGCCTTGTACGGCGACTCCATCGATTTCAGCGACCTCGAGACCCTGGTCGACAGCACCGACCCCTACGAGGGCATCGAGATCGTCATCGACGAGGACGACCAGGTCTCGCTCGACACCCTGCTCACCGAGAGCGACGCGCCACCGGCGATCCGTCTGGCCAACGCGGTGGTGCTCGAGGCGATCCGCCTGGGTGCGTCCGACATTCATCTGCAACCGCGCGCCAAGGCCGTGGTCGTGCGCTACCGCATCGATGGCGTGCTGCAGGACAAGATCCAGATTCCGCATCACCTGCACGGCTCGCTGGTGTCGCGCTTCAAGATCATGGCCGAGCTCGACATCTCCGAGCGCCGCCGGCCGCAGGACGGTCGCTTGACCGTCAAGTCGCCGCTGAAGGTGGTCGATCTGCGCATCTCGACCCTGCCGACGATCAACGGCGAAAAGGTGGTGATGCGCCTGCTCGACCGCAACGCCGCGGTGCCTTCGCTCGAGCTGCTGGGCTTCAATCCAAACGATCTGCGCAATCTGCGTTCGGCCATCGACCACCCGCAGGGGATCATCCTCGCCACCGGCCCAACCGGCAGCGGCAAGACCACCACGCTGTACTCGCTGCTGCAGGCCAACGCCGATCCCGGCAAGAACTACGTCACCATCGAGGACCCGGTCGAGTACTATCTCGACATGGCCGGCCAGGTGCTGATCAAGGAGAAGATCGGCCTGACCTTTCCGTCGGTGCTGCGCGCAATGCTGCGCCAGGACCCGGACGTGATCCTGCTCGGCGAGATCCGCGACTTCGACACCGCCGAGGTCGCCTTCCATGCCGCGCTCACCGGCCACCAGGTCTTTTCCACGCTGCACACCAACTCGGCCATCGCCACCATCGCGCGGCTGCTCGATCTTGGACTCAAGCCCTACGTCGTCGCCTCAGCGCTGGAGGCGGTGCTGGCACAACGGCTGGTGCGCGGTCTGTGCCCGGCCTGCCGCGAAGAGGTCACGCCGGACCCGGTGCTGCTCGAACGGCTCGGTGGCCGCTTTCTCGAACAGGCTCCGCGCAGCTTCATCGGCCGAGGCTGCAATCTTTGCCACGGCAGCGGTTTCAAGGGCAGAATCGGACTGTTCGAACTGTTCGTCATGACCGACGAGATCCGCGAGGCGATTGGGCGTGGGGGCAGTCTGCTGGAGATCGCTCATCTCGCGCGCAAGGCCGGCATGGGTTCGCTGGCCGCCGACGCCTATGCGAAGGTCGCCGAAGGTAAAACCGCCCTCACTGAAATACTCCGGGTGCTCGGCCCGGTTTCCATGGAGAACACATGATGCTTCAGGCTTTCCGATGGGACGCACGCTTCGAACTGGGCATCGCCGAGGTCGATGCCCAGCACCGCCGCCTGGTCGACATGCTGAACACCCTGATCGAAGTCGTCACCGAGCAGCGCCATGCCAGTGAAGACGACATCAACGCCCTGCTCGATGGCCTCGAAGGCTACGCGCAGCAGCATTTCAGCGAAGAAGAAGCATTGATGGCCCGATCGCAATGCGATTCCCGCCACATCGTCGCGCACACCCGTCAGCATGAGATCTTCGCCGACCAGATCCGGGTCGCCCGCCGCGAGTACCTCAATGCCGGCCGGTCCCACGACATCCTGGAACTGCTCGCAGGCTTCGTCACCAGCTGGCTGTCCTTTCACATTCTCGGCTCCGACCGCGAAATGGCCGGCCAGATCGCGCGGGTACGCGCCGGCCAGCCGGCCGAACGGCGGACACACCCCGAAAGCGAGCATGAGGTCGGCGCGACGCGGATCCTGATCGAGGCGATGGGACGTCTCTACGAACTGATGGCCGAGCGCAACCTGGCCCTCGCCGACACCCGCGACCAGCTCTCGGAGCTCAATGCCAGCCTGGAACAACGGGTGGTCGAGCGCACCGCCGAACTGCGCAAGGCCCTGGAAGATGTGGACCGCACCCGGGGACAGCTGCTGCAATCCGAAAAAATGGCCGCGATCGGCCAGCTCGCTGCCGGCGTCGCGCACGAGATCAACAACCCGGTCGGGTTCGTCAGCTCCAACCTCGGCACCCTCAACCAGTATGTCGAACGGTTGTTGAATCTGGTCCAGGCATACGAGGAGCGGGCCGCGGCCCTGCCCGAGCATGTGCGCGCCGACATCGCCGTGATCCGGAAGCAGCTCGATTTCGACTACCTGCGCGAGGATGTCGGAGAGCTGCTGCGCGAGTCCGCCGAAGGATTGGGCAGGGTGAAGAAGATCGTGCAGGACATGAAGGAGTTCTCGCATGTCGACAAGGGAGACTGGGCCGAGGAAAACCTCAACGCCGTGCTCGAATCCACCCTCAACGTGGTCTGGCACGAGATCAAGTACAAGGCTGAGGTGGTCCGCCAGCTCGACCCCGAACTGCCGCTGGTGCATTGTCAGGCGTCACAGATCAGCCAGGTGCTGATGAATCTGCTGGTCAATGCCGCGCAGGCCATCGAGCAGCCACCGGGCAAGCTGACCCTGGTCAGTCGCCCAGGGCCGGCCGGCATCGAGCTCATCATCGAGGACAACGGCAAAGGCATGAGCGCGGATGTCCAGAACCGTCTGTTCGAACCGTTCTTCACCACCAAGCCGGTCGGCAAGGGCACCGGCCTGGGCTTGTCGCTGTCCTACGAGATCGTCAAGCGCCACGGCGGCCGGATCGAGGTGGACAGCGAAGAAGGCCGGGGCTCACGCTTCATCGTGCACCTGCCGCTCGCGCCAGACGACGACGGAGAGGTTTCCGCGCCTCACTGAACCACTCACTGAACCGCTCACTGCACCTGACTCCCCCGGCGCTCGGCGACCCGGAACGCATCGCGCAGCTCTTCAATCAGACGGGCGTCGTCCCAGGGCTTGCTGAAGAACTTGTAGATCGAGCCACGGTTGACCGCCTGGGTGATGGTCTCGATCTCGGCGTAGCCCGAGAGCACGATGCGAATCGTCTCCGGATGCAGCGCCTTGACCTTCTCGAGAAACTCCACCCCGCTCATCTCCGGCATGCGCTGATCCGAGACGATGACCTGCACCGGATTCTTCGCGAGCAGCTCGAACGCCTCCGCGGCGCTGGTCGTCGCCAGCACCTTGTAGCCTTCGGGACGCAGCAGGCGCTGCAGCGCACGCAGCACATTGGCCTCGTCGTCGAGCAGCAGCAGGGTGCGCGCCGCACCGGCGCCACTGCCCTGCGCTTCCGGCAGGCGCCGGGCCTCGCGCAGCAGACGCTCGAAATCGCCTGCGAACAGCGGCCGGCTGAACAGAAAGCCCTGCATCGACGAGCAGCCGCGCTGGCGGATGAAATTGAGCTGGCTCTCGGTCTCCACGCCTTCGGCCAGCACCCGCATCCGGAGGCTGTTGGCCAGCGCGATGGTGGCATCGGCAATCGCCGCGTTGACCGGGTTGGAGACGATGTCGCTGACGAAGCTCTGGTCGATCTTGATCTTGTCGAACGGAAAGCGCGACAGATAGGCCAGCGAAGAGTAGCCGGTGCCGAAGTCGTCGAGCGATAGTTTGACCCCCAGGCGACGCAGCTGCTGGCAGGTCCCGACCGCCTCCTGCGGACGGTCGAGAAACACGGTTTCGGTCAGCTCGAGCTCAAGCCATTGCGCCGCCAGCCCCGATTCGGCCAGCGCCTGCCGCACCACGTCCACCAGGTCGCCGGACTTGAACTGACGCACCGACACATTCACCGACATGCACAGCGCCGGCAACCCGGCCTCCTGCCATGCCTTGTTCTGCCGGCACGCCTCGCGCAGCGCCCAGGCGCCCATCTTCAGAATCAGCCCGCTTTGCTCGGCAACCGGAATGAACTCCGACGGTGAAATCCGCCCGAGACTCTCGCTTTGCCAGCGCATCAGGGCTTCGACGCCATTTACGCGGCCGGAGACGATGTCGACCTGCGGCTGATAGGCAAGACTCAGTTCGCCACGTTCGAGCGCATGGCGCATCTGAGTCTCCATCGCCAGGCGCTGGCGCACCGCGTCGGTCAGCGCCGAGGTGTAATAGCAGTATTGCCCACGACCCTGGCGCTTGGCCTGGAACAGCGCGGTTTCAGCGTGCTGCAGCAAGACGTCGGCCCGCGCCCCGTCATGCGGGTAGATGCTGATGCCGATGCTCGCCGCCACATACACCTCGGGGCCATGCTCCAGTTCGACCGGCTCGCGCAGCAGGTCGAGCAGTTGCTCGGCCAGTCGCGCCGCGGCATCGGGGGAATCGATTTCTTCGAGGATCAGCACAAACTCGTCCCCCGCCAGACGCGCCAGCGTATCGCGGCCACGCAGGCGTTCGTGCAAGCGGTTGGCGAGCAGGCGCAGAATTCGATCGCCTGTCTCGTGCCCGAGGCTGTTGTTCACGGTCTGGAACTCGTCGAGGTCCAGGTACAGCAGCGCGATCGAGCCGGAATCGCGCTCGGCCTGCTCGATCGCGTGTTCGAGCCGCGACACCGCCAGCAGGCGGTTGGGCAGGCCGGTGAGCAGATCGTAGTGGGTCAGGCGATCACGCTCGGCCTCGCTCTGACGTAAACGGGTCAGGTCGGTGATCACCCCGACGTACTGACGCGGTTGCCCCTGCGCATCGCGCACGGTGCTGATGCGCAGCAACTGTGGGTAATTCTCGCCGTTCTTGCGCCGGTTCCAGACTTCGCCCTGCCAGTCGCCCTCATTCTTCAGGCTGCTCCACATCGATTCGTAGAATTCGGCCGACTGCAGACCGGAATTGAGCATCGACGGATTGTGTCCAATGGCCTCGTCGGCCGAATACCCGGTGATCGAACACCAGGCCTTGTTCACCGACAGAATCCTGGGGGTGAGGTCGGTCACGATGACGCCATCGAGCGTGTTGTCGAGCACGGTGGCGGCCTGACGCGCGTATTGATCGGTGCGGAAGCGCTCGATCGCCTCGGCCGCGATCTCGGCGAATTTGCCAAACTGCCCCGTCAGCGGCGTAATCTGCGCCTGCACCAGGGCGGAGTAGAAGATCACCACGCCCAGCTGCTGGCCCGACGAATCGGTGAGCGGCAGCACGCACACCGACCGCAGCTGATCGACATGCTCACGCAGCTCGCACACAGCGCAAACGGCTTCGGCACGCGTGTCCGGCAACAGCTGGGGCTCACCACTGTGGAGCACCGCGTACACGCACTGCTGGCCGGCCATGGCGGCAATGATCTGCCGCTGCGCTTCGCTCATGTCCGGCGCCGAGACCACGGACAACGAGGGATTTCCGGGCTCACGCAACAGGATAGCGGTCTGCCAGCCGGGAAGAAACTGCCCAAGATGGTCGTCAACCTCGGCCAGCACATCCTCCAGGCGCGCGTATTCATACACCCGGTTGCGAACCGCCTGGCGCAGGGTCGCCACGACACTCAGGTTCTTCTCGTCGGTGATGTCGGTCCAGGTGCCGACCACTTCGACCGGCAGACCCGCAGCATCCCGCACCAGGTGCAGGCGTTCGCGCAACCAGATGCACTGCCCGTCCTTGCGGTGGAAGCGATATTCGAGCTGGCAGTCACCGGTGCGCAATACCGTGCGCTGACTGGCGATCGCCGCTTCGCGGTCAGCAGCGTACAGGCCCGCCATCCACCACTTGCAGTCCAGGACCTCTTCCTGCGTATAGCCAAGCATGGTCTCGCAGTTGGCGCTGACCCAGGTACGACGGGTGCGGTCGCCATCGATGCCCAGGCGGAACAACAGCGTGGCGCTGGCCGCGAGCACTTCGTTGAGCTGGCGCAGCACGGCCTCGGTGTTGCGCTTCTCGCGCCGCAGCACCGCCTGGCGAATGACCTTGCGCAACACCTCGGGCAAGGTCTCGAGATATCGGTCGCTCTTGACGACATAGTCGAAGGCGCCGCGTTCGAGGGCCCGCGCGGCCCCGTCCTCGCTGCCATGGCCGGTGATCATCACCAGCGGCAGATCGACTCCGTCGGCCTGGATGTCGTCGAGCAGCTCCAGGCCGTTGCCGTCGGGCAGATACATGTCCGACAGCACCAGATCGAAGGCCGCCGCGTCGTCCTGACGGAGGCGCGAACGCGCTTCGGTCAGCCCGCCGACCACGGTCAGACCGATGTCGGGCGCGCGCGCCGCGAGTGCGTGGGTGGTCAGTTCGGCGTCAAACACCGAGTCTTCGACGTACAGAACTTTCATGACAATATTATAGTCGAGGCGAAAGCAACGACGGCCGCACATGCGAGCAAGGCGCCGCGACCTCCGGACTGCGAAGTTTGTGTTCGACAAGTGGACGACCAGGCGTTTGCCGCGGGAATTCCCTGGTCGCAGGCATCCGGGCATTCAAACCCCAATCTGGGGCGGGATCAAGCAATTCCTGCACACTCGGGGTCATTCCGTCCGGAACGGCGGGTTCAACCACGCCCCGGTGAAGCCGGGGAGCCTGCCACCAGCAGCGAGACGTTCTATGCGTGCGGCGCGCGTTCGCCGGTCAGGGCAACCTTCTGGACATACACCGTGATCTGGCGCCGTGCCGCTGATTCGATCTTGCCGAGCTGATCGATCAGGTGGCGATCGAGGACGTGGCCGCGCGCGAGCAGCATGTAACCATCCGGATGGGAGACGTCGCGGGTCAGCACCATGCCCGGCTGCAGACCGCTGACGCGCACCTTCATCTCCTCGACCTCGTCCTGCTGCACCCGGGTAAGGTAACCGACGAATGTCTCGACCACCGCGGGGTCATAGCGGCTGCCGCTGTTGTCGAGCAGGTACTGGCGGGCCTCCTTGGCGGTGAGCGCGCGCGGCGAAATCGTGCCGATGCACAGCGCGTCGTAGTCGTTGGCCACAGCCAGGATACGGGCACCGGGCGGAATCAGCAGGCCGGCCAGACCGTCCGGAAAACCCTTGCCGTCGAAGCGTTCGTGGTGGTGCCGGATCAGCGGCGCGACGTCACGCAGCTGGTCCACCGACATCAACAGGTTCTGCGCGATCACCGGGTGCTTCATCACCGTGCCACGCTCGTCGGCGGTGAGGGCATTGAAGGGTTTGTCGATCAAGGCTTCCGGCAGGCCGATCTTGCCGATGTCGTGGAGCAGCCCGGCCAGGAAGATGTGCTGCACGCTGGCGTCGTCCTGCCCCATGCGCTGGGCGAGCGTACGCGCGTGATCGGCCACGCGGCGGGCATGACCGCCGAGCAGCTCCGAACGCAGGTCGGTGACGTTGGCGAGCAGGCTGACGGTGCCGAAGAAGGACTTCTTGAGGCTGCGGTTGACGCCCTTGAGCATGTCGAGCGCGCGCCTGAGATCGGCGGTGCGCGCCTCGACCTTGGCCTCGAGCGCCTCATTGATGCGCTCGAGTTCAGCGTTCTGCTGTTGCGTGAGCTCGAGCAGGCGCGCGTTCTCGGCGCGCAGGCGCTTGTGTTCGAGCGCCTTGTCCACGGTCAGCAGGATCTCGTTGTCGTCCCACGGTTTGGCGATGTAGCGATAAATCTCGCCCTGATTGATCGCCGCGACGGTGGAGGCGATGTCGGCATAGCCGGTCAGCAGCAGGCGCACGATGTCCGGCTTGCGCTCGCGCACGGCCTGCAGAAACTGGGCTCCATCCATCTGCGGCATGCGCATGTCGGAGATCACCAGATCGACGTCGTGCTGCTCGATCAGTTCCAGTCCGGCGGCGCCACTCTCGGCGGTCAGGATGGTATGGCCCGTGGGACGGAACAGGCGCTTCAGCGACGACAGAATGCCGGACTCGTCATCGACGAACAACAGGGTTGCATGGCTGTCAGCAGTCGTCATGGTCATGACGGTCCCTCCCGCTCAATCTACCGGTCCAGTGATGCACGGATCGAAAGCAGCGACACCTTGCGCAGGTAATCCGCTTCGTCCTCGTCCCCCCACGACGCCTTCAGGGCCCGCGCCTGCAGCGTGACGATCCAGGCCGCCAGGGCGTCGATCTCCATTTCACTGAGCGCAACAAAACGCGCGGCAACGTGATACACGCCGTTGTCGATGCGCTCGCAGCGCAGGATCCGTGTCGGGAGCTTGAGCGCACGCGACAGATCCGCCGGGATCACGCTCGCCACCCAGACCGTTCCGTTGGGCAATGGCTGATGCCATTCGAAGCTCATGCCCGAAGCGCTCATCTCCATGCTCTGCGGCAACGACTCCGGCGCCTGCACGCCGAACACGTCGTCGGCGAGAAACTCGAGCTTCTGCTCGATCATGCGCAGAAAAGGCGCGATGGATGGATTCTGACGCAGCATCGCGTCGCGCACCAGCGTGTGCTGACCATCGAGCAACAGCCAGCGCAGGGGGCGCAGCGCGTGGTGCAAGTGTGTGCGCAACACCTTCTCGTCGCTGGCGCGATCGGCAGGCACCGGACTCAGGCTCAACCAGGCCTCGAAGGCGAGGCGATGATGCTCACGGCGATTGGCTTCGGGGTTCTGGTTCTCCTTGCTCATCGCGGCAACTCCAGCAAGTCGGATGCGTCGATCACCGGCGCATCATCGGGGTGTTCCATGATCGCGTGCGGGCTGACGCGGATCTCGACCCGACGATTGCGCGCCCGCCCCTCGGGGGTGTCATTGGTCGCCACCGGCCGGGCGTCGGAGTGACCTTCGACGCGAATCGTCTCGGCACGGATCGATCCATCGGCGGTCAGCTCGTGCACCACCGACGCCGCCCGCGCCGCCGACAGTTCCCAGTTGGACCGAAACCGCTCGGTGGCGATCGGCAGGTTGTCGGTATGCCCGGACACCACGAACTGTGCCCTGACCTCGGCCAGAATGTCCTTGATGCGCATCAGGATCGGCATGAACTCGGGTTGCACCTTCTCGCTGCCCAGCTCGAACGCGAAGCGGTCCTGCAAACGAATCACGATCTCGTTTTCGATGCGATCTACGACGACGTCACCCATGTCGATCTCCCGCTCCAGCTGCTCGCTGAGCAACGATTCGAGCAGCTCGGCGGGCGAGCGCTCGCGCGACTCATCGACCTGCGTCCGGGCCTGCACGGCCTCGTCGGGGGCGATCGGAATCAGCGGAATCAGCGAGCCGGTCATCTCGTCGGCCAGCGGAATCTCGCCGACCCGGCCGGCCATCTGCTCCATCACGCTGGCCGTGAAGCCGGCCTTGATGTATTCGGCGAGGGTCTGGTACTTGATCTGGTCGATGACGACGAAGGACAGCAGCAGCACGAAGAAGGTCAGCAGCAGCGTCATCATGTCGGCAAAAGTGACCATCCACAGCGGCGCCCCGGCCGGTTTGGACTGACTGCGACGGTTACGCGCGGCGGCCATCAGAATGCGACCTCAGCCACCCGCCTCTCCGGCGGCCTGGGCACCATACTCGGGACGGCCCCCGCGCGGAAGATAGGCTTCGAGCAGTTCATGCAGCACGCGTGGGTTCGCACCCTGCTGGATGCCGACCACCGCCTCGACGATCAACGAGTTGGTGACGTACTCCTGAGTGGAGCGCAGCGCCAGCTTGTCGGCGATCGGCAAGGCCACCAGATTGGCAAACAAGGCGCCGTAGAACGTCGTCAGCAATGCGATGGCCATGCCCGGTCCGAGCGCGGAGGGGTCGTCAAGGCTGACCAGCATCTGCACCAGACCCACCAGCGTACCGATCATGCCGAAGGCCGGTGCGGCGTCGCCAATCGCGCGGAAGATGTCCTGCCCCTTCTGATGGCGTTCGGCGGTCTGCTCGAGCTCACGCGTCATCACCTCACGGATGAAATCACCCGGATGACCGTCGGCGCACAGCTGCAGGCCCTTGCGGAAGAACTCGTTGTCGACCGGTTCGTCCTCGAGCGCGAGCAGGCCGCGCTTGCGCACCACCAGACACAGCGCCGTCGCCTGCTCGATCAGGTTCTCGAGCCGCTCCCCCTGCTTCAGAAATGCCTGTACCGCGACACGAAACGCGCCCCGCACATGGGATATCGGAAACTTGATGAGCGTCGACGCCAGCGTTCCACCGGCAACGATCATCATCCCCGGGACATTGACGAAGGTGCCGATATCGGATGCCGACAGGATCGCGCCAAGTATGACCGCGATGCCGAACAGCAGGCCGATCAGGGTTCCGATATCCATTCAGCCCCTCGTCGAACGGGTTGGCAGATGAGTTGACACTTGCATGACGTTTGTAAACCCGGTACTTGAAGTACCGTCATTCTACCGGTTCATGCGACACCATGCGCGGCGAAGCACGTCCTCACGGCCCGGGCCGCCGGACACCGGCGTGCTCCGATTCCGACAGCAGGTGAGAGATCACGCCGCGCATCCAGCGGTTGCCGGGGTCATGGTGATAGCGCTCGTGCCAGTGCTGCTTGACCGCGTAATCCGGCAACTCGAACGGCACCGGATACAACCGGAAGCCCCCGCGCCCCTGCAGCAACTCGCCCAGCCGGCTGGGAATGGTGACCAGCAGCTCGGTCCCCTCGATGACGAAGGCCGCCCCCAGAAAGCTCGGCACGTGCAAGGCGACGCGGCGGCGAACGCCCTGGCGTGCGATCTCGCGATCGACGATCAGGTGACCGGTGCCGGACGAGCTGATCAAGGCGTGCTCCTCGGCCTCGAAGGCTTGCAGCGTGAGCGTGTCGCGAATGCGCGGATGATCCCGGCTGGCCATGCACACGTAGTGCTGGCGGAACAAGGCCTGCTGATAGAAGCCCGCTTCGAGCTGGGGCATGAAACCCAGCGCGAGATCGGCTTCGCCGGTTTCGAGCATGCGTCCGGTTTCAGCCGACAGCGGCGCAATCTCCACCCGAATGCCGGGTGCGGTGGCGCGCAGATGCGCCCACAGCGCGGGCAGCAGCACCAGCTGGCTGATGTCGGTCATGCTGATGCGGAAGGTGCGCTCGGCCGAGCGCGGATCGAAGCCGGTGCGGTGACCGAGCGCGTTGGCCACGGCGTCGATGGCGGTGCGCACCGGCAGCACCAGCGATTCGCCCAGCGGTGTCGGCTCCATACCGGCCGAGGTGCGCACGAACAGCGGGTCATCGAAGTGCTTGCGCAGTTTGCCCAGTGCGATGCTGACCGACGGCTGACCGAGCCCGAGGTTGTCGGCGGCACGGGTCACGCTGCGGGTCTTGTAGATTTCGTCGAACACTCGCAGCAAACGCAGGTCGGGGGTTTCCATCAGGGGGACTCCGGCTCGGGACCATAATTCGATTATCGAATGACTCGAATTGATACCATTGCATGGACCGAATGTCGAGCCCTGTTTACAGTACGTCCCCACAAACCGGTGCCGGCACACGCCCTCCCCCCAGTCCCTCTCGTGGGCACGGACACCGGACCGACAAACGAAGCACTCCGGAGGAGCCCTGACATGCTGGAACTCGGTCGTCTCGAGGACTTGCCCACCGAATACCGTGAAGCACTGACCGCGCAAAACCTCGTCCCCCTGTGGCCCAGCCTGCGCGCGGTGCTGCCGCCGGGCAAACCGCGCCCGCAAACCCGCCCGCTCGCCTGGTCCTACGAGGCGCTGCGGCCGCTGCTGATGCAGGCCGGCGAACTGACCCCGATCGAAAAGGCCGAGCGCCGCGTGCTGGTGCTCGCCAACCCGGGCCATGGCCTGGAGAAGATGCAGGCCACCTCGTCGATCTACCTCGGCATGCAGTTGCTGTTGCCCGGCGAGATCGCCCCCTCGCATCGCCACACCCCCAACGCCGTGCGCATGATCGTCGAGGGCGAAGGCGCCTACACCACCGTCGATGGCGAAAAATGCCCGATGCGTCGCGGTGACCTGATCCTGACCCCGACCGGCCTGTGGCACGAACACGGCCATGACGGCGACCAACCGGTGGTCTGGCTCGACGTGCTCGACCTGCCGCTGGTGTATTTCCTCGAAGCGTCCTACGTGACCGAAGGCCAGTCGCAGAGCGTGACCGGCCAGGCCAGCGAGCGCGCCTATCAGCGCGGTGGCGTGGTGCCGTCACCGGTGTTCCAGCGGCGCGACTCGCGCTATCCGATGCTGCGCTACCCGTGGGCCGAGGTGCGCGCCGCACTCGAGGCGCTCGCCACCGCTGAACCGGAGATCGACGTCGTCCAGGTTGCCTACGTCAATCCCGAAACCGGCGGCGACTGTCAGAACATCCTCGGCTTCTCGGCGATCATGCTGCGCCCGGGCGAAACGGTGAAACTGCCCGCCCGCTCGCCGGCAGCGGTGTTCCACGTGATCGAGGGCGGCGTGGACGTCGCCATCGAAGACGAGGCCTTCAACCTGACCGAGGCCGACACCTGCTGCGCCCCCGGCTTCAGCAAGGTCACGCTGAGCAACCGGTCGGCAAGCGAAGCAGCGTTCGTATTCGTCGCCGACGAGTCACCGCTGCACAAGAAACTCGGATTCCACGAAGTCCGCGCCTGACCCTCCCCCCAAGAATCGAGAGAACGCACATGAGCCAAACCGAATACCTCTGGACCCCGCCCGCCGTCGTCTCGCTGCCGGTGCGCGGCCAGCAAGCACGCTTCCCGGTGGACCGCATCTTCTGCGTCGGCCGCAACTACCACGCCCACGCGGTGGAGATGGGCGCACCGGTGGACAAGGCCACCAACCGCCCCTTTTATTTCAACAAGGCCGCTTCGACGCTGGTCGAATCGGGCGCCACCGTCGCCTATCCGCCGGGCACCGAGAACTACCACTACGAAATGGAACTGGTCATCGCCATCGGCAAGGCCGGCTTCCGCGTCAGCGAAGCCGAGGCCGACGCGCTGATCTTCGGCTACGCCGCCGGTCTGGACATGACCCGCCGCGACCTGCAGCTGGTGGCCCGTGAGAAGGGCCGTCCGTGGGATCTGGGCAAGGACTTCGAGGAATCCGCCGTGTGCACCGAGATCGTCCCGGTGGGCAGTCTCGGCGTGCTCGAAAGCGGTGAGATCAGTCTCGCGGTCAACGGCGAGACCAAGCAGAAAGCCGACCTGTCGCAACTGATCTGGAACATCCGCGAGATTCTCGTCGACCTGTCGCAGTTCTATCACCTGCGTCCGGGCGACCTGATCTACACCGGCACCCCCGAAGGCGTCGGCGCGGTCAAGCCGGGCGACCGGATCACCGGCACCGTGGCCAATGTCGCCGACATCGTGCTGAACATCGGTCAGCCCGAGTAATCCGGGCAACGACCGGCCGGATCACGCCCCCCCGCGCGGGCAACGCGTCCGCGCGGTGCGGACGCCGGGCGCAGCGACACTTCATTCGACAAACCGGCGCACAGCGCGGCGGGGAACGGCCCCGTCACGCCCAACGAAACGCCGCAAGGAGACTACCGACATGAGCAACACGCTTCCCGTAATCGTCGCCGGTGGCGGCATCGGCGGCCTCGCTGCCGCCCTCGCGCTGGTCCGCCAGGGTTTCAACGTCAAGGTGCTGGAGCAGGCCGCCGAGATCGGCGAGATCGGCGCCGGCATCCAGCTCGGCCCCAACGCCTTCCACGCCTTCGACGCCCTCGGCGTCGGTGACAAGGCGCGCGGCCGCGCGGTCTACACCGAATACATGGTGATGCACGACGCGATCGACGAATACCAGGTCGGCAAGATCCCCACCGGCGAGGCGTTTCTGAAGCGCTTCGGCAACCCCTATGCGGTGATTCACCGCGTCGACGTGCACACCTCGCTGCTCGAGGGCGCGCAGGAAACCGGTCGCGTCGCGTTCCTGACCTCGACCCGCGCCGAGCGTATCGAACAGGACGAAGACAGCATCACCGTCTTCGACCAGCACGGCAACGCCCACCGCGGCATCGCGCTGATCGGCGCCGACGGCGTCAAGTCGGTGGTTCGCGCGCAATATGTCAATGACCCGCCGCGCGTCACCGGTCACGTCGTCTATCGCGCGGTCGTCGACAAAGCCGACTTTCCCCAGGACCTGCAATGGAACGCCGCCAGCATCTGGGTCGGCCCCAACTGCCATCTGGTGCACTACCCGCTGCGCGGCGGCGAGCAGTACAACGTGGTGGTCACCTTCCACAGCCGCGAGCAGGAAGAATGGAGCGTCCGCGAAGGCAGCCAGGAGGAAGTCGAAAGCTACTTCCAGGAGGTCTGTCCGCGCGCGCGCCAGCTGATCACCCTGCCCAAGAGCTGGAAGCGCTGGGCCACCGCCGACCGCGAGCCGATCGGCCAGTGGAGCTTCGGTCGCGCCACCCTGCTCGGTGACGCTGCCCACCCCACCACCCAGTACATGGCGCAGGGTGCGTGCATGGCGCTGGAAGACGCGGTCACCCTGGGCGAGGCTTTGCGCGTAAACGACAACGACTTCGTCAAGGCCTTCGACCTGTACCAGCGCTCGCGCATTGCCCGCACCGCGCGCATCGTGCTGTCCTCGCGCGAGATGGGTCGCATCTACCATGCCAAGGGCGTCGAGCGCCTGGTGCGCAACGACTTGTGGAAAGGGCGCACGCCGGAGCGCTTCTACGACGCGATGGAGTGGTTGTACGGCTGGAACGCAGACAACTGCCTCGCCCGCGACTAAGTGGCATGGAGAACCCGACGATGAAACTGCATGGCTTCTTTCGCAGCGGCACCTCGCACCGGCTGCGCATCGCGCTCAACCTGAAGGGACTCGATTACGACTACGTAGCCGTCAATCTGCGCACCGAAGAGCACCTCGGTGAGGCGTTTCGCGCGCTCAACCCGCAGGGGCTGGTGCCGGTGCTCGAGCACGAAGGCAACGCGATGATCCAGTCCCCCGCCATCATCGAGTGGCTCGAAGAGCGCTTCCCCGAGCCTGCCCTGCTGCCCGCCGAACCGCAGGCCCGGGCACGCGTGCGGGCCATGGCGGCGCTGGTCGGCTGCGACATCCACCCGATCAACAACCGGCGCATTCTGGAGTATCTGCGCAAGGACCTCGGGCATGACGAAGCGACCGTGCTCGCCTGGTGCGGACACTGGATTCGCGCCGGCTTCGACGCACTCGAGGCCTTGCTGGCGGCCGACCCCGCGCGCGGCGACTTCTGCTTCGGCAACACTCCGACGCTGGCCGATGTGTATCTGATTCCGCAGGTCGAAAGCGCCCGCCGCTTCGACGTCGATCTGACCCCGTATCCGCACATCGTCGCCATCGACCGCGCCTGCGCCGCGCTCGACGCCTTCCGGCGCGCGGCACCGGCCGCGCAGCCGGATGCACCGAAACCAGGGGGCTGACCGTCACGCCACCCGACCCCCTGCCCCGCCTTGCCCGGTAACGAGTATTCGTTGCCGGGCAAACCCGCGTACGCAGCTACCAAAGCAGTCACGTATTGCTGTTGTTTTACCCGTGCCCACGGATATTCCCGGGCACTGTTTTACGCCACGAGGAGACGAAATGAACGCAAGCGTAATCAAAACCATCCGAACCACGCTGCTGGCCGGCGCGCTGGCCATCGGCACGCTGACCGCCGGGACCGCCGCGGCGCAGAACCTGCGGCTGGGTCACATCACCCCGCCAACCCACGTCTGGCACCAGGTCTCGGAGAAGATCGCAACCGACCTCGAAGCGGCCACCGACGGCAAGATGAAGGTCGCCGTCAGCCCGCTGCAGCGCCTCGGTAACGAAGCCCAGATGATCAACCTGCTGCAGTCGGGCGCGCAGCACATGGCGGTGCTCACCGTCGGCGGGCTGTCCAACCGCGAGCAGTCCTTTCTCGCGTGGTCCCTGCCCTACGTGTTCGACGACGTCGCCCACGCGGCGCGCGCGACGCAGACCCCGGCGGCACAGGAAATGCTCGCCCGCCTCGAGGCCCACGGCATGATCGGTCTGGGCTACGCCTTCGCCGGCATGCGCCACGTCCTGTCGGTCGATCCGGCACGCGGCCCGGCCGACCTCAACAACAAGAAGGTGCGCGCCTTCCCCAGCCCGGTGTACAACGACTGGTGGTCCGCCCTCGGCGCCGCGCCGACCGCGCTGCCGCTGTCGGAAGTCGCGCCGTCGCTGACGACGCGCCTGCTCGACGCCATTGACATCGACCTCGACGCCCTGGTCGGCCTGAAGTTTCACGAGCAGGCGCCGAACCTGACGCTGACCAACCACATGGCGTTCCCGGCCGCAATCGTGGTCTCCAAGCGCTTCTGGGACGGCCTCGACGACGCCCAGCGCCAGACCCTCCGCGACGTCATCGTCGGCGCCGAGCGCTGGGGCTTCGAGCGCGCGGCCGAAGCCGACATATCCAACCTCGAGAAGGCCGTGGCCGACGGCGCAACCGTGGTCGAGGCCGACATGGAGGCCTTCGAGACGGTGGGGGCGACGATTCGCGACAAGTACATCGCGCTCGACCCGCTGATCGCCGACTTCTACCAGCAGATCGGCGACCTCTGAGCACCCCCAGGAAACGGCCAGTGCCGTTTCCGCCCCCCTCCCCGAGGGGTAAGATAATCCGAAGTGGCTCAACGTTTTCTTGAGCGCGCCAGCGGAACACCGCCGACGCCGTTTCCATGCCGCCCGAGGGCAAAAGAAGGCAGGAAGCGGTTCGGCGATTTCCTGACAGCCCTCGCCTGCACGTCGTCCTCCGCCCTTGCAACCAGAGGACGGCGATGAACGCGGCAGCGCCCCGCCCGGACACTGTCCGCGCGGGGCATTCGTCCGCTGGCCGGCGTGTCGGTTCAAGTGCCGCGTTGATCCGGAAAGCACCAGAACACGGGATCACCCCGCCTGCGGGGAAAACCCGGCCCATGGGGCCAGCCGCCCCACTCCAAGAGAGCACGAACATGTTCGCATTGCGATTGATCCAAACCGTCGATGACGGCCTCGCCCACGTCGAGCGCTGGCTGGCCATCGTGCTGACCGCCGCACTCACCGGCATCATGATGACGCAGGTCGTGATGCGCTACTTCTTCAACGCACCGCTGTTCTGGGCCGAAGAGGTGGCGGTGCAGCTGCTGGTGTTCATGACCCTGATCGGCTTGTCGCTGCTGGTGCGCTCCGAGCGTCTGGTGTCGGTGGATTTTCTGCCGCAGGCCTTGTCCGAACGCAACGCGCACTGGCTCAAGCTGTTGCTGGGCATCGCCTTTCTGGTGTTGCTGCTGTTTCTCGCCAAGCTCGGCTGGGAGTGGGTGAGCCGCGCCGACGTGCGTATGGAACGCGGCGCGACGGTACGCCTGCCGCGCTGGTACAACTACAGTGTGCTGCCGGCGGCGATGATCTCCATGTCATGGCATCAGTTCGCCGCCGTGGTGCGTCACGCGCGCGCGGCCATCACCGCGAGTGTTGCCGGGAGGGCCGCTCAATGCTGACCGCCATCGTCTTTCTCGGCCTGCTGCTGGCCGGCTTTCCGATTTTTGCCGCGATCCTCGCCGGCGCGATCACCTTCATGATCAGCAGCGACCTGGCGATCCTGTTCGATTCGATCCCGATTCAGCTCTATGGCGCGCTGGAGATCAACGGCCTGCTGGCGATCCCGCTGTTCATGCTGGTCGGCGAGGTGATGAACAAGGCAGGGCTGACGCGCAAGCTGATCGCGGTGGCCGAGGTGCTGCTCGGCGCGCTGCGCGGCGGGCTGGCCTACGCCAACCTGTTTACCAACGCGATGGCCGCGTCGATCCTGGGTTCGGCGGTCGCGCAGATCGGCGTGATGAGCAAGGTGATGATTCCCGAGATGGAGCGTCACGGCTACAAGCGTGAGTTCTCCGGCGCGGTGACGGTGTCGGCCGGTCTGCTCGGCCCGATCATTCCGCCGTCGATGCTGATGATCATCTACGGCGTGGTCGCGGTGCAGCCGATCGCGCCGCTGTTCATCGCCGGCATCATCCCGGGTCTGCTCATCGTCGCCGCGCTGGCGGTGGTGATCTTTCTCCACGGGGTGTTCGGCGAACCGTTGCCCAAGGGCGACCCGGCCAACCGCCCGCACGGCACCGCGCGCATCCTGTTCGAAGGCATCGCCCCGGGCCTGATCCCGGTGGTGGTCATCGTCGGCATCATGGCCGGGGTGATGACCCCGACCGAGGCCGGTGCGGTGGCCTCGATCATCGCGCTGATCCTCGGTTTCCTCTACCGCGCGATCCGTTGGCGCGACCTGCCGGAGATTCTGCACGCGGTGGCGGTACATACCGCGACCATCACCTGCCTGATCGCCGCCGCGACGGTGTTCAGCTGGGTGCTGGCCTTCGAGGGCGTGCCCGACCGCATGGTGGAGTTGATCTCCGGCTTCACCACCTCGCCGTTCATGTTCCTGCTGCTGGTGGCGCTGCTGATGCTGGTGCTGGGGATGTTGCTGGAGAGCATCAGCGTGCTGATCGTGATCGTGCCGATTCTGATGCCGGCAGTGCTGGCGCTCGGCATCGACCCGATCCACTTCGGCGTCGTCGCCACGGTGGCCACGGTGATGGGCCTGGTCACGCCACCGGTCGGGCCGGGGCTGTACATCGCGATGGTGCAGGCCAACCTCCGCATGGGGGCGCTGTTCCGTGCCACCACCCCGTTTCTGCTCGCGGTGCTGGCGATGATGGTGGTGATCATCGCCGTGCCCGAGCTGTCGACCTGGCTGCCGTCGCTGTCGTCGCGCTGAGCCGGAACTTCGAGCGCCCGCGAACTTTTCTGCCAACCGCCTGCCCATTGTTCATTGCCTTGCGCCGCATCCGGTTGGCGCAAGGCGATCGAATCAAGCACCCGTCATGGCACACTATACGCGGTCGCAATGATGGCCAGGCGGCCGGCAAACAACAAGGAGACCGACCATGCCCGTTCCGTCCGCACGCCCGTTCGCCCGTCCCTCCGTCGAAACCGGTACGTCCGGTGTTGCCTCACCGAGGCGCCGCAGACTGCTCGGCTATGGTGCCGGCCTCGGCGCCGGCTTGCTGCTGCCGCTGGGCGGGCTGGTGGCGAGCGCGCACGCGCAGCCGGCCCCATCGGCCCCGGCCCCCGCCTCCCCCCTCTCCGAGCTGGTCACCAAGCCGATCCCGTCCAGCGGCGAGCACCTGCCGGTGATCGGCATCGGCACCGCGCGCCGCTTCGACGTCGGTCCGGTCGAGGCCGAGCGCGCGCCCTTGCGCGAAGTCCTGCGCGAGCTGCCCCGCTTGGGCGGACGCGTGGTGGACACCGCGCCCTCCTACGGACACGCGGAAACCGTGCTCGGCGAGTTGATGGCCGAGCTTGGCAATCGGGATGAGCTCTTCATCGCCACCAAGGTCGGCGCCGGCCGCAACGGCAGGGAGGCCGGCATCGCCGAGATGGAATCGTCGATGCGTCGCCTGCGTACCGACCGCTTCGACCTGCTGATGGTGCACAACCTCGCCGGCATCGATGACATGCTGCCGGTGCTGCGCGAATGGAAGGCCGCGGGGCGGATCCGCTATCTGGGCATGAGTACCTCGTTCGAGCGCCAGTACGCGGACTTCATCGCGGTGATGGAGCGCGAGGAGCTGGATTTTATCCAGGTCGACTACGCCATCGACAACCGCTCGGCCGAGGAGCGCATCCTGCCGCTGGCGGCCGATCGCGGCATGGCCGTGCTGACCAACCTGCCGTTCGGGCGCGGGCGCGTGTTTCAGGCGTTTCGCGACCGGCCGGTGCCGGACTGGGCCGCCGAATACGGTATCGAGACCTGGGCCCAGTTCGCGCTCAAGTTCGTCGCCTCGCACCCTGCCGTGACCGTCGCGATTCCCGGCACCGCGCGCCCGGACTACCTGATCGACAACCTCGGCGCCGCGCGCGCGCCGATGCCCGACGCCGCCACCCGCCAGCGCATGGCCGAACTGGTCGCCTCCGCCTGAGCCGGAACCGGAACCAGAGCCGGTGTCCTGGCTGATCACCCGCCTCGGCCTGCGCGCGATCGACGTCCGCAAGGGCGAGGTCGCCGCGCTGGTGTGGTCGTGCGCCTACTTCTTCCTGATCCTAACGGCGTACTACATCCTGCGCCCGATCCGCGACGAGATGGGGGTGGCGGGCGGCGTGCACAACCTCGCCTGGCTGTTCACCGGCACACTGATCGGCACCTTGCTGCTGCATCCGGTGTATGCCGCGCTGGTGTCCAGGCTGCCGCGCCGACGCTTCGTGCCGCTGACCTACCGCTTCTTCATCGTCAATCTGATCGCCTTCTTCGCGCTGTTCCACCTCGCCGACGCGGCGCAAACGGTGTGGGTCGGACGCTTCTTCTTCATCTGGCTGAGCGTGTTCAACCTGTTCGTGGTGTCGGTGTTCTGGTCGTTCATGACCGACCTGTATCGCCCGACGCAGAGCAAGCGCCTGTTTGGCGTGGTCGCCGTTGGCGGCACGCTGGGGGCTCTGCTCGGCTCGACGATCACCACCGGGCTGGTCGGGGTGCTCGGCGCGGTCAATCTGCTGCTGGTGTCGGCGCTGTTCCTGGAGATTGCCGCGCGCGCCTGCGGCGCGCTGGACCGGCACGAAACCCGTCTGGCGGAAGAGGCCCGCGCCGAGGCGGCCGAGCTGGGGCACGGCGAACCCAGCCCCGACCCCTCGCCACATGGCGCCGACGTGATCGGCGGCGGCCTCGGCGACGGGGTTCGCCATGTGCTCAGGTCCCCCTATCTGCTCGGCATCGCGGCGCTGATGCTGATGTACACGATCGCAGCGACCTTTCTCTACTTCCAGCGTATCGACATCGTCTCACGCGTGTTCGAGGACGACCCGGCCGGCCGCATCCGCCTGTTCGGCGGCATGGACATGGCGACCAACGTCCTCACCCTGGGCACGCAGATTTTTCTTACCGGCCGGCTGCTGCGCTGGCTGGGCATCGGCTTCGGCCTGGCATTTCTGCCGGTGATCTGCCTGATCGGCTTCGGCGCGCTCGGCGCGGCGCCGGTGCTGGCGGTGGTGGTGGTGTTCGAAGTCTTGCGCCGCGCCGGCAACTTCGCGCTGTCGCGCCCTGCGCGTGAGGTGCTGTATACGGTGATGTCGCGCACCGACAAGTACAAGGCCAAGAACTTCAATGACACCTTCGTCTATCGGCTGGGGGATCAGGTGGGATCGTGGTCATATACGGCGATGGCGTGGCTCGGCCTCGGGCTGTCGGGACTGGCCTTTACCATGGTCCCGCTGTCGCTCGCGTGGTTGCTGCTGGCGATGTGGCTGGGCCGCGAATACCGGATCCGGCAACGCCGGCAAGACTCGACCGCTTCACGGCAGGGCCCGACGAACCAGACCGAAACCGAAACCAACGGATCCGGTCTTCCACATCTTCAGCCCACCGACGGCCAGAAGCCCGATGCCGGATTCGATGAACGCGAACCCGCCCGATCTGTCAGATCCGTCGAGGCCGCTCACCGCGATCATCGCGATCACCGATAACCGGCTCCCCGCCCCGACCCGCACCTGAACATCGACCATGCTGCGAACCCTGAAAGAACTCTTCGACGCGGTCGCCGCCCCGACCGAAACCGAATCGCCCGCAGAGCGCGAGCACGCCTTGCAATTGGCCACCGCGGTGCTGCTGGTCGAGGTCATGCGCTCGGACATGAACGCCAGCGCGGCCGAACGCGAGACGATCGTCCATGGCCTGCGCCAGAAGTTCGCCCTCGCCGACGACGAGCTGGCGCAACTGGTGGAGCTCGCGGAGCGCACCGCGGAGAGCGCCTACGATTATCACCGCTTCACGTCGCGCATCAACAAGGCGTTTTCGGCGGCCCAGCGGGTACGCATCATCGAACTGATGTGGCAGGTGGCCTACGCCGACGGTCACCTGAGCGCACATGAGAATCATCTGATGCGCAAGGTGTCGGCCCTGCTGTATGTTTCCGAGTCGGACTACATTGCCGCCAAGATGCGTGCCAAGACGGCCTCTGGGCCGCAGTGAAGCGCCAGGCAGCAGCCACCATCCGCGCGCGCGGCCGCCCCTGCGCGACGGGCGAGCCGCGGTGTCACGCTACGGGCTGCTGCGATGGCGGCGGATCCCGCATCAGGCGCACCGCAATCCACAGTCCCAGCACCGCATTGCCCAGCGCGAATCCGGCCAGCAGCAGTAACACCGGGGTGGGGTACTCGCGCGTATGCAGCATCCAGCTCAGCACCGAAGATAACGCATTCAAGATCAGCATCAGCCAGAACAAGGGGTTGCGTGGCTGGAACAGTCGGGATAGTTTCACTCGTCCTTCTCCGTGAGATCACGCGAACGACGGGTTCGCGTATCAGGCGGGGAAGCAGTATTGTAACCGGAAGAGTCCGTATATCCGGGGATCGGCCCCCGGTCACCCCCCGCCGGGTCCGGAGTCACCCGCCATTGTTCCGGGTGCCCCAGGCAACCGCCGCCCCCGAGCGGGCACGAGAGCCTGCGGCGACCCGGCGTTTTCCCGAGAGCCCACGATGCCACGTTTTTCCGCCAACCTCAGCATGTTGTTCGACGAGTTACCCTTTCCCGAGCGCTTCGCGGCCGCGCGCGCGGCCGGGTTCGATGCGGTGGAATGCCAGTTTCCCTATGCCTGGCCCGCCCAGACGCTGGCCCGTGCGCTACGGGAACACAGCCTTGAAATGGTGTTGCACAACCTCCCCGCCGGAGACTGGGACCGGGGCGAGCGTGGCATCGCCTGCCACCCCGATCGCGTCGACGAGTTTCGCGCTGGGGTTGCGCGCGGGATCGAGTACGCACAGGCGCTCGGCTGCGAACGTCTGAACTGCCTCGCCGGCATCGTTCCCGAGGGTGTGGACCGCCCGACCGCGCGACGAACCCTGATCGAAAATCTGCGTCACGCCGCCAGCGCCCTCGAGCAGGCAGGAATCCAGTTGCTGATCGAACCGATCAACCATTTCGACATTCCCGGCTTTCTCGTCAGTCGCAGCGCCGAAGCGGTGCAGATCATTGATGACGCCGGATGCGCCAATCTGTTCCTTCAGTACGACATCTATCATGCCCAGCGCATGGAAGGCGAGCTCGCCAACACGATTGTCCGCCTGCTGCCGCGCATCGCGCACATGCAGCTTGCGGACAACCCGGGGCGCCACGAACCGGGCAGCGGCGAGATCCGGTTCGACTTTCTGTTCGACTTCATCGACCGCGCCGGCTATCCGGGCTGGATCGGCTGTGAATACAAACCCCTCGCGGACACGGTTCAGGGGCTGTCCTGGTTGCACGCCTGGCGCGCGCGCCAAACCGCGCGATGAGCGACGGCGTGGATTACAATTACAAGTTCCCTTTCAACATGCTGATGGGTCGTCCGCGACCGTCCCCCACCGATGCCCCCCGATTCCGAACTCACCGCCGCCTATGCCCCCCTGGTGCGCCGCATCGAAACCGAAGCCACGATCGTCGGCGATCAGATTCTAAAGATCGACCACTTTCTGAACCATCGGATCGAGCCTGCGTTCATCGTCGAGCTCGGTCGCGAGCTCGCGCACAGGTTGTCCGCGTTCCATCCCACGATGGTGCTCACCGCCGAGGCCAGCGGCATCGCACCGGCTCTGATCGTGGCGCAAACCCTCAACGTACCGCTGCTGTATGCCAAGAAGTATGCGCCCGATGTCGAGTCCCCCTTTCTGCAGCGCGTGATTCCGTCGCCGACCAAGGGGGGCGAGACCAAGCTGGTCATCGCGCAACGCTTCATCCCCGCCAACAGCCGGGTGATCGTGGTGGACGACTTTCTGTCCAACGGTCGCACCGCGGTGGCGCTCGTCGAGATGGTGCGCGAAGCGGGCTCCGAAGTGCTCGGCGCGGGCTTTGTCGTCGAGAAGTGCTTCAAGCAGGGACATCAGGCGATTGCCGCACTCGGGGTTCCGGTCGCCACCCTGGCCCAGATCGAGAAACTCGAGGAAGGCAAGGCCGTGCTGCGGCAGATGACAAGCTGAACACATCGACCACACGACGGCGGGTTTCGCGCTAAACTCGGCGCAAAAGACACACAGGGGAATGAGATGCGGGATTTCGATGAAGAGGTGCAATCCTTTGCCGAGCAGGTCGAACTCGAACTACTCGAAGGCCGGCTGAACTTTCCGACCTCACTCGACGTTTCCCTGCGCATCAAGCGGCTGGCGGATGATCCGGAGTCCTCGCTCGAAGACATCGCCAACGTGGTCAAGGCCGAGCCGGTGCTCAGCGCGAAAGCCGTGCGCATGGCCAACGCGGTGATGATGAATCCGCTCGGCATCCAGATCACCAGCGTTTCGGAGGCGGTACGGCGTATCGGGCTTGCCTCTCTGCGTTGCCTCGCGTTCGCGGTCTCGGCCGAGCAGCTGGCCCAGGACCACCGCTCGCGCAACATGCGCATGATCGCCTCCGGGCTGTGGATTCACTCGATCGATGTGGCCTGCTGGTCGCACGCGCTGGCCAGGGAGCTCAAGGTCGCGCCGCCCGATACGGCGATGTTCGCCGGCATGATGATCGACATCGGACAGTTCTTTCTGCTCGCACGGGCAAACGACTACCCGAGCATGGAAGAGAACATCGATCGTTTCGCCGATTTCGTGCAGACCTGGAGTGCCCCGGTGGGACGCTCGATTCTCGAGGCGTTCAGCCTGCCCGAGACCATTCTCGACGCCTACCAGTACGAAAACCCCTATGGCGGCGCATGGCCCCCGGCGACGCTGGCGGATGTGGTGTTCATCGCCTCGCTGGCAACCGAACACCCGAATCCCTTCGACAATCTGCTCGGTGTCACCCGGCCATCCCTTTCCGAGACTGCCCGCGTGATCGACGAATCGGAGTTCGCCAGCCTGCTCGAAAACGCCCGCGAAGGGCGTCAGGCGATGCTCGACGCGGTATGCGGCTGATTCGCAGTCCCTCTGGTGAACCCGATTGTCTGCGCTGCGTGCATTACTACATCACGCACGAGGCCCGCTTCCCCTACGGATGCCGGGCCATGGCCTTCAAGAGCAAGCGCCTGCCCATGCAGGAGGTTCTGGCCACCTCCGGTACCCCCTGTCTGATGTTCGAGCCTCGGCGGCAGCAGCGCCGATAGCCGGGCACTTCGGCGAGGCGTTTGCGGAGACGGCTCGCGCGAACCCGGGGGGCACATTGGCCACCCTCCCCCGCGACGGCCAAACCCACCGGCCTCCGGTCGCGCAATGAACGCCGATCCCTGTGCGGAATCAGGGCACAGTCAGAACAGTTCGATCGAACCGACCTTGACCTCGGTGGCCTGAATGACGCCGGACGCAACCAGCTTCTCGTAAAAATAGACCCGGTCACGACCGTCACTCTTGGCCTGATACAAGGCCTGATCGGCACGGTCGAGCAGCGTCGGAGCCGGCGTCCCGGGTTCGGCGCGGGTGACGCCGCAGCTGATCGTGACCTTGCCGACCTGCGGAAAGCTGTGGGCCGCGATGGTCTCCCTGAAACGCTCGAACGCACGCTCCGCGCCCTGCTGATCGACGTTCTCCGCGATGACTACGAACTCCTCACCGCCGAAGCGGAACAACAGGTCGGTCTCGCGGAAGCTGCGACGCATCAGCTGCGCGACGAGCAACAGCACCTCATCGCCGTACAGATGGCCGAAAGTGTCATTGATCCGCTTGAAATGATCGATGTCGATCATGCCCAGCCAGTGCCGGGTGGTGCCCGGTTCGCGGTCCTGCCGACGGCGCCCCGGTGGTGGGCCATCGACTGGTGCGCGTAGTGCTTCGGCCAGGACGTTCTGGATCGCTTCGTCGAAGGTCTTGCGATTGAGCAGACCGGTCAGCTGGTCGCGTTGCGCTTCATCCATCAACGCACAGAAATTGCGAAAGATCCGGACCAGTGCATCCACGATGCGCTCGTCCTCGGACGGTAGCGGTTCATCCGAGTCGACCAGCAGGCAAAGATCGTGGGTCCGGTCGAGCACGATCGGGCAAGCCAGTACCGATCGTCCATGTGCTTCGGCGCGATGGACCTCACCGCTGCGCATCGCCGCGTCGACACATGCCGCGATTTCGACCGGGACGTCCTCCGGGGCAATCTCCTCGGGAAAACGATCGTCCGGGCAGCAGGTGCGGGCGCTCCGAAGCTGACCGTCCGCATCGAAACGCAGCAAGCGCAGTTTCGCCGACGGCAGAAACTCGCACAAGGTGCGCAACAGGCTGAACTCGAGCAACTCGACGTCGCGTACCGACGAAAGATGTACCAGATGCTCGAGCAGTCCGGAATGGGGACGCGCTCGATTCATTGTTCGTTCCACAGTTTCATCACCCGCTCGGGCAAAGCCAGTGGATCGAAAGGTTTCTCGATCCATCCCAGCACCCCGTTCAGCGGATCACCACCCATCAACCCGGTCTCAGCGGCTGCACTCAGGAAGATCACCGGCACGTCACGGCCCGCCTCGCTCTGGCGCAGTTGGCGCAGGGTCTCCCGACCATCGATGCCGGGCATGTACTGATCGAGCAAAACCAGATTCGGCAGGATCGCCGGCAATCTGAGCAGCGCCTCTTCACCGGAGCCGGCAAGGTGTACATCGAACCCGCCGAGTTGCTCCAGCACCAGTTGCACCACCTGACGAATCTCCGGCGCATCGTCCACGCAGAGCACGCGCACCGCATGCCCGGCGCCCCGCAGCATGCCGTGTTCCCGGGTTTCATTCATCGCTTGCGTTCCCGGTCGCCGGTTCTGCAAATCGCGCCCGAATTGCGAGGATCTCCTCCAGGTGATGCATGAACACGCTCACCAGCGCGGGATCGAAATGCTTTCCGTCATTGTCGCGGATGTAACCCAGCGCATCTTCGACGGACCAGGCCTTCTTGTACGGGCGTTCGGACGTCAGGGCATCGAACACGTCGGCCAGCGCGGTAATCCGCCCGACCATGGGAATGTCCTCACCCTCCAGGCCTTCGGGATATCCCGAACCATCCCATTTCTCATGGTGGGTGATGGCGATGATACGACCCATTTCCATCAGATCCGAATCCCCGTTTTCGAGGATCTTGGCACCGATGCTGGCATGTGTCTTCATGATCTCCCACTCTTCCGGCGTGAAGCGCCCCGGTTTGAGGAGAATCTTGTCGGGAATGCCGATCTTGCCAATGTCGTGCATCGGCGCGGCGTTGAGCAGCAGATCGCATTTTGCGTCCGACCATCCGATCCCGCGCGCCAGCACCACCGCGATGTGACTCATGCGGAGAATGTGATTGCCGGTCTCGTTGTCGCGGTACTCAGCGGCGCGCCCGAGACGCTGCACGATCTGCAGACGGGTACGACGCAGCTCTTCCGTCCGCCGGGCGACGGTTTCTTCGAGCACGGCCTTCTGGTCGTGCACCAGACGGTTGGCGAGATGGACGTCGAGCAGGTTCTTGACCCGTGCCAGCAGTTCCGTGATGTCGAACGGTTTGGTCACATAATCACGTGCCCCGGCCTTCAGCGCACGCAGCAGATACTCACGCCCGTGCTGCGCGGTCAACACCACGATGGGCGGCATCAGCGGCAGATCGAGCATCGCCAGCTTTTCCATGACCTCGAAGCCGTTCAGATGCGGCATGTTGAGGTCCAGCAAAATGAGATCGGTGGGTGCCTCGAGCAGTGCCGGCACCACCTCTCGCGGATCGCCGATGGACACCAGATTGTCGTACTGATTCGCGCGCAGCATCTTCTCCAGCAGCTTGAGATTCGCCGGCTCGTCGTCCACGAGCACGATGCGGGCGCGGTGCTTGTCGCTGTTCATGGTTATTCCTGTTCTTTTTTCCCTGTTGTTCGTTCTTCATCGATCGCACGCCCGGTCGACGGGGCTTCGACGCGCGGCCGAGCGGCGATGGACGGCTCGCCGCTGGCGACCGGGAGAAGAATGCGAAACTCGCTTCCGACGCCGGCCTCACTGTCGACATCGATCTCGCCATTCATCATCTCGACCAGGCGGCGGCTGATGGCAAGACCGATACCGGTCCCCTCTATCGCGCCACGCTCGGCGTCGAACCGGTGAAACGGTTTGAACAGCAGCGACAGACTTTCGCGGGAGATTCCCTGGCCAGTGTCGCGCACCGACAACACCCCCCGCTCGCCGCCCCCGCCACGCGAGCCGAACACCGAAACCACGCCCCCCGGACGATTGTACTTGATGCCGTTGGACAGCAGATTGAGGAGAACCTGCTTGAGTCGCAGACGGTCGGCCCACACCACGAGCGACGCGTCCACGTTTCGCTCGAGCCTGACATCGGAGCGCGCCGCCAGCGGCGTCACCAGCGACACGCATTCTGCGACCAGGTCGGCGCACCGGACCGCTTCGATATCAAGCTCGACACGACCGGCCTCGACCTTGGCGAGATCGAGCACTTCATTGATCAGCGCCAGCAGATGACGTCCCGCCTTCTCGATCTCGTCTACGTTGTCACGCTGGTCGACGGTCAGCGTCTCATCGAGCGCCAGAACCTGGGCAAACCCCAGAATCGAGTTCATGGGGGTACGCAGTTCGTGGCTCATCCGCGACAGGAACTCGCTCTTGACCCGGCTGGCGCGCTCTGCCTCGTCCCGTGCGTCACGCAAGGCGAGCTCGGCACGCTTGCGGTCGGTGACGTCCTGGAGGGTACCGGTAAAGCGTGCGCGCACCTGCGGATCGGAGGTGTCCGCGCTCATCTCGACGTGTGCCCAGCGTTCCTCGCCCACCCGGGTGAGAAACCGGAGGTCGAGACTGGCCGCGTGCCCCCTGACGACGAGCACTCGAAACGCGCGTCGCAGCAGCCTCTGGTCGGTCCCCGGAACGAGTTCGAGAATCGAATCGGGCGCTGGCACGAACGTATCTCGCGAGACGCCGACCATCTCGTAGATCATGTCCGACCATTCGACCTTTCGCGAAATCGCGTCGAAGGTCCAGTGTCCGATACGACCGATACGCTGGGCGCGGCGCAACTGCCGCTCGCTCTCCTGAAGCGCCGCGGTGCGCTCGGCCACCCGGGATTCCAGTGTTTCGTTCAGCGCGCGCAGCCGCTGCTCGGCCTTGCGGCGCTCGGTAATGTCGAGTGTGGTGCCGAACAGACTGTGGGGAGCTCCCGACGCATCCATCGTGATGTTGCCGCGCTGCTCGACCCACCGCTCTCGGCCATCTGCCAGGGCCACGCGATGGTCCAGTTTGTATGCAACAGAACGGCGCAACCGCATCAGGCTCCGGAGCTCGGCTTCGACGCGGGTGCGATCGTCGGGGTGGACCGCACGCATGAAGTGTTCCCGTCGCGGGACAAAACTGCCCGGTTCGAAACCGAACAGTCGATACTCCTGCTCCGACCATTCCGCCTCGCCGGTTTGCAGGTCCAGCCGCCAGTTGCCGACCCCCGCCACCGCCTGTGCCTCGCGCAGACGCAGCTCACTCAGCCGGAGACGACGCATCGCCTCCGTTCGATCGGTCATGTCCAGACCAATGGCCAGCATCAGCGGAGAAGCCTCATCCGTCATCTGCAACAAGGTGCTGTGCCATTCCACGCTCAATCGTTTACCGTCGCGCGTGATCACCGGATTTTCGTAGGCACGCACGGCATTGCCCGAGAACGCGTCGCGAAACCTCTCGAACACGGCCGGCCGCACGTCGCTCGGGACACACAGCTCGAACCAGTCGCGCCCCCGCAGGACCGACTCTGGATGACCGGTCACCCGCTCGCACCATGGATTGGACTGCACCACCCGACCGTCGCGGTCGAGCAGCACCACGATGACCGGCGCCGCCTGCAGCATGCCACGCGTCACGTCACGCTCGCGCTCGAGCGATCTGCGCAAGGCGTGCGCCGCGCTCATGTCGCGGAACAGCGCCATCACATAGCGCTCGTTGCCAAGTGTGACCGCATTGGCGGAGACATCCATGCGCAGGGTACTGCCGTCCCTGCGCAGAATCGGAACGTCGCGGGACAAGTCAAGTTCGCCCCGACACATGGCCTCGAACTGACTCACGAAATGGTCATGCACATCGGGAGGCAGGAGGTCATGGATGCACATCTCCAGCAATTCACGCTCCGAATAGCCGAGCATCGCGCAGATCGCCGGATTGCACAGATGAAATCGGCAATCGACCTCGTCGGCAAGCAGCATCCCCTCGGAACTTGCAGCAAACAAGGCCCCGAGCAGGGCTTCGGCATGCATTTCACGCGCCAGGGGCGAAACCGGCGTGGCCGGATGCCCGGACGCCGAAGCACGGGTGCTCACCTACCCCTCCCGCAATCGCCCTCGCCGCCCATCACATCCCCACCGATCTTTCCGGCGCACCGAAGGGGCGAGACGACGAGGGTCGGCGTCACGCTACCCCCTTCTCGAGAAAACCCAGAACATCGTTGCGAAAACGGGCAACGTCGAGCGGTTTGGTCAAATAGGCGTCGAAACCGGCCTGCAGCCCCCGCTCGATGTCGCGCGGCATGGCGTTCGCGGTCAGCGCGACGATGGGCACGCCGTCGAAACGCTCCTCGGCCCGCAGGATCTCGAGCACCTCATAGCCACTCATGCCCGGCATGTTGATGTCGAGCAGGATCAGGTTCGGCCGGCATGTCCGGGCGAGCTCGATACCGAGCTCGGGAGCCGGTGCCGTCACCAGCTGCAGATCCGGAATACGGCCGAGGATGTTGGCCACCAGCTTGAGATTGGCGGGGTTGTCCTCGATGTAGAGCACCGTGCTGCGGGCATCCGCGACCGCCCCGTCCAACCCGTCCGGTTTGTCGTCGAGGGGAAGCGCGGCGGGTTCGAACTCTGCCCGCGGCAGCTCGAACCAGAACACACTGCCCTTGCCCTCGTCCGTCTCCACCCCCATGTCACCGGCCATCATCTCGACGAGTCGGCGCGAAATCACGAGACCAATGCCGACCCCTTCGACGCGTCCGTGCTCGGCACCCAGACGGTTGAACGGCTGAAACAGATCGTCCAGACGACTGGCCGGGATCCCCCGTCCGGAATCGGCCACTTCGACCCGCACCCGATCACCCCGCTGCTCCGCCGATATCCTCACCCATCCTCCATCACGGTTGTACTTGACCGCGTTGGACAGCAGATTGAGCGCGATCTGCTTGAACCGGACCCGGTCGGCGAACACCGCCAGGGTCGGTGACAAGACCGGCGACAGGGTCACCTGCCGATCACGCGCCAGCGGTGCGATCAGCGCACTGCATTCGTTGAACACATCGGCGCAGTTGACCGGTTCGATCGACAGCTCCACACGCCCGGCCTCGACCTTCGCGAGATCGAGCACATCATTGATCAGACTGAGCAAATGCCGGCCAGCCTTGAGAATTTCCCCGACGTTCTCGCGCTGGTCGTCATCGAGTCGTTGATCGATGTCGAGCATCTGCGCAAAACCGAGAATCGCATTCATGGGGGTGCGCAGTTCATGACTGACGCTCGAAAGGAACTCGCTTTTGGCACGGTTGGCCTGCTCCGCGGTCTCCTTCGCGCGCAGCAACTCCTCTTCGGCACGCTTGCGCTCGGTGACATCGTGGGCGAGACCAATGAAATTGGTCAGCCTTCCAGTCTCGTCATGCACCGGTGCGATTCGCAGCTCGTTCCAGAACATCTCGCCGTTCTTGCGGTAGTTGCGCAACAGCGCCTCCACCTGTTCGCCGCGTGCCAGCGCCTCGCGAATCCGCTGGATGTCCGGCTGATCGCGGTCGTCGCCTTGCAGCATCCGGCAATTCAGCCCCATCATCGCTTCACGGGCATGTCCGCTCATCTGCTCAAATGCCGGATTCACATAGGTTACGGGCATGTCCGCCCGTGTCGCATCGGTGATGGCAACCGCGCTGACGCTGGCATCGATGGCACGCTCGAGCACGCGCAAGCGCTGCTCGGACGACTTGATGCCCGAGATGTCGGTACGAATCGAGACGTACTGATAGGGAATGCCGCTCGCGTCGAGGAACGGAACGATGGTGCTCTCCACCCAGTACAGCTCGCCGGTCTTGCGTCGATTGCAGATGACGCCCTGCCATACCTCGCCGCGGGTGATCGTGTGCCACAATTCCTCGAAGAACGACGGGGGGTGCTCGCCAGATTTGACGACCCTGTGGTTGCGCCCGATCAACTCTTCCCGCGCGAAACCACTGACCTCGCAAAAGCGGTCATTGGCATAGATGATGTCACCCCTGGCATCGACCATGCTCACCAGCGCATGACGGTTGACCGCGAGATGTTCGCGCTCGCGCTCATACAGCGACGAACGCAGGGCGGTAATCAGTTCGTTGTAACGCCGCGCGCGACGGGCACGGGCGAGCACCGCCGAAGTCAGGTGGGCCGGACTCACCGGTTTCACGAGAAAATCGTCCCCTCCCAGATCGAGGGCCAGCAGCTGCTTGTGAAAATCGGTCTCCGAAGAAAGAAAGAGAATCGGCAGATGGGCGTATTCGTCCTGCTCGCGCAGAATCGCAGCCAGCTCGGCGCCCGTGCAGTCTGGCATGTAAACGTCGAGCACCAGTACATCGGGACGAAATTCGGGCAACCGCTCGAACACATCGAGAGGCGCGGACAACGCCAGCACCTGCATGCCCGCGCGACGTAGCACGGCACCATGGGCCTCGAGCACCAGCGGTTCGTCGTCGACGATCATGACACGGTACGGCTGGTCGGGTATGCGCCGGGTCAGCTCGTCAAGCATGACGAGCAAGCGCGGATGATCGATGGGTTCGACGATGTAGCGGCTGGCACCAAGACGGTAGGCGGAGAGCCGCGTGGCAAGATCGTCGCGAATGCAGACGAAGATCAGCGGAACCAGGCTTCCGAGCGCCTTGCGCAGGGCCTCGAGTTCGCCGCTGCCCTCATGCTCGATGGCAAGAATGATGCGGTCGAGCAACACCACCGCCGGGCGCACTTCACCAGCCGCGACCGCCTGACGGCAACCCGAGATCGAGTCGAAGCGCACCGCCCGGTAGCGGTTCTCCCCCAGCATTGCGCTCAGCGCAGCCGCTTCACGGGTGTCGTTCATGACCAGTACCACCAGCGGCTCCACTCCGCCCTCGCTCGGGGTCGGAACCATCGACACGTCGGGGGTGCCGCCTTCGGGCTCCTGCATGGCCTGAACCAGCCCCTGAAACTGGATACGCAGGCGCGCCCATTCACTGCGCGCATCGAGACTGCCTTCCTGCTGCAGGCGCGACACTGCTCGCTCGAGCGAGCGCGCCGCTTCGCTGATCCGGGCAAGACCAAACGTACCGGACGTTCCGGCAAGCCGGTGTACGAGCTGGCGCAGACGCGCCAGCTCTCCGCCCAGTGCGCAGACGTCGGCACAGGTCTCGAACTCAGCGCGCAGTTCGCGCAGCCGCTCGGGCAACTGCGCACGAAACGCACTCGCCAGTTGCAGCAAAGCTTCTCGTGTTGCATCCTCCGCCATCAGGCTGCACTCATTCCATCTGCTCCGCGTCATGGTTTGCGGGTGCCAGCGATGTTTCCACCGCTTCGTTCATGTTCGGCGCCCGGTGAGTCAGGTTGATTCCAGCGGCGCCTCCGCCACCCGGTCGATCCAGCGGTACACCGCGATCACGCGATTGCCTGGCGCTTCGAATCCGAGCGATTCACAAAGTTTCCTGACCACGGACAGCCCACGCCCCCATGGTCGCGCGGGGTCCGGGTCGCGTTCGAGTTCATCGACGATTGTCGCATCAAAACCCGGCCCGCTGTCGCTGACGACGATTCGCACACGCCCGCCATCGACCAACGGCGTGAAGCTGATATGCAGCCGGACAAACCCTCGCCAACCGGCGGCGATGCGACGTGCCCGCTGCTCGTAGTAAGCGTGAAAACCATCGGGCGAGGATTTGAGACTGGACGCCAGGCCAAGCACCCCGTGCTCCACGGCGTTGCTGTACAACTCCGCGACCACCGTATCGATCGCCCCGATGTGGGCCCCCAGCGAGTTCAAGAAACCCGCCGACTCGAGCATCATGCCCAGAGGGGGACGCTCCACCAGATACGGACCGGAAAGCGAAACCGACCACTCCCAGCCCACCCGGGCGCGCTCGCCGTGGGAGACATCGGGTACGCAATCCTCCACCAGCAAGGCCTTGCTCACGACGAGTTCGACCGCGGTGACGTCGTCGTCGGGAGCGACCGCTCCACAATGCGCCTCGAGTGCCGTTTCCAGCACCGACGCCATGCCCTCGCCCGCGCCCCAGCGGTCGAGGCACGCATCGAGTCCCGCTGCCTGGAACATCACGCCCGCACGATCTCGCGCCTCGAGCAAGCCGTCGCTCATCATCAGCAGCCGGCAGGCCGGAGTAATCGACTGAACCTGCATTTCCTCGTGATAGCGCCCGTCCGGAACGATGCCAAGCGGCAGTCCATGCGATGCCACCCGGTGGAGGCCTTCGGCGCCGGCGATGATGACCGGCGGCATGCCGCCGTTCCACACCCACAAGCGCGAGCCCGTGCCCGATACACTGATCAGGGTGGCGGCCATGAAACGATCGGGCGGAAGCAGGGTACATAGCTTGCGGTTGATCTCCTCGAGCACGCTGACGCAATCGGCGCCCCGGCTCGACATCGCGTGAAAGATCTCGGTGACGGGCAAGGCACCGATTGCCGCGGCGAGGCCGTGACCGGTGAAGTCACCGACCAGAAGCCGCGCACCACCGTCGGGCAGACGCGCGGTCAGCACCAGATCGCCACTGAACGATGACGCCGATCGGTGCAGCGCGGCCACCCCGTCGAGCACGACGTTGCGCGCCGCGATGGCGTGGGAGAAGACTCGCTCGGCCATGGCCTCGTCGCGTCGCTCGGCGTCAAAGCGCAGGGACAGCTGATCGTGCTGCCAGGCAAGCTCGCGATACAGTTCGCGAATGCGCTCGAGCGCCACCACCCGCGCCTTGAAGATCTCGATGCTGAACGGCTTGCTCAGGAAGTCGTCGCCACCGGCATCGATGCAGCGCGCCAGTGATGCCGAATCCGACAAGGCGGTCAGAAAGATCACCGGCACGAACCGGGCGCGCGAAAGTGATTTGATTCGCCGCGTGGCTTCGTATCCGTCCATGCCCGGCATCATCACGTCCATGAACACGATGTCGGGCGTTCGCTCCGAGAACAGCGTCACCGCTTCGGCGCCATCGACGGCGCAGACCGTGCCGAACCCCTCCTGCTGCAACAGCTTTTCCAGCAACCGCCGATTTGCGACCTCGTCATCGACGATCAGTGCCAACCCCCGGTCCGTCCGGACAGGCTGCGTAGCGGTGGATTCACGCGACGGAGCGGGAGCCATGGTCATCGCCGGACTCACCCGAGGCGGAACAGCCGGTCGAAGTTGGCGATCTCCAGCACCCGACGCACGTCGTCCCGCGCGCCGAGAATCGAGATTCGGGATTTGTCTCCCCCCGCATGTTCGCGCAGCAGCAGCAGCATGCCCAGCGCCGAACTGTCGAGGTATTCCGCGTCACGCAGATCGACCACGAACTCGGTCGATGCGCCCTGATTTCGATAGGCTTCGCGAAACGCGACGTGTTGCGAAAAATCGAAGCGACCGCTGATGCGGATCACGACCTTGCGTCCGTCTGCCTCGATACTGGTCCTGATGCTCATGCCTTGATCCACTCCCGACCGGACCCGTCGCGCGATCACGCAAGCGACGGATCCGAAAAGCTGTTGTCCCCGGATACCGAACATTCGGCCCGGGATTCATCGATGTCGGCCCCCGGCCGCGGTTCGTGCCTCGCCGGACCGCTAGAACAATTCCACCGCGCCTTCGTCCATCGAATCCTGCACCACCGGTTTGTGCCGTTGATCTCGCCATTGGCGGCGGCGCTCCCCCACACCGGCTTCGATCTGTGCCGGCGAACGCGCCTTTGCGACGATACTACGCAGTTCGTCAATCCGCAAAAGACTGCGCTGCGCCCCCTCCAGTGCCTGGCGCGACATGTCCTCGAACTGCAGGGCACGAACCGCTTCGGCCACCGACTGGTCGAGCGCGGTGCTGATCTGCTCCAGTGACTCGAGCTCGCGCTGCACGCGCTCGCTCGTCTCCTTTGCCCGCGTAAACAAGGTGCCAATACGGTCCTTCTCCCGGATGGTGCCGCTGAGGTCGCGCGAGGCCATCGTGTTGACGGTTTCCTGCACTCGCGCGAGCGACGCACGGGTAAGACCGACGCGGTTGCGGATTTCGTCGTTGAACTTGCCCGAGCGCAGCGACAACTGACGCACCTCGTCCGCCACCACCGCGAACCCCCGACCAGCCTCACCCGCACGCGCCGCCTCGATGCTGGCGTTGAGCGCGAGCAGGTTGGTCTGGTCGGCGAGTGAAGCCGATTGCTCGAGCAGTTTGAACACGCCATCGAGGTGACCCAGCATGTCTTCCATGTGGTGTGCGGTCTGTACGCTGAGTTTGCTGACATCCACCAGCATGTTGACGAAGCCCTGCAGTACGGCGTCCGACTGCCGAACCAGCGTGGTCATCACGGCGCCCCCATCGCTGGTGGCGGTGGCATCGTCACCGGGGGCGGTCTGTGCGGTCAGCGCGTTGCGAATCATTTCCGTCTGCTGCTGCGACAACGAGTGCATCACCGAGAAGCTGCCCGACAGCGTCCCCACGGCGTCGGCCATCATGCCACGCACGCGCTCGACGTCGTCGGTGATTTCCCGCAGTTCCTCCTCCAGCGCCGCTCCGAGTTCGACATAGCCGGGGCCATCCGCGACACGGGGTTCATCGCCCGTCTTGCGCACAGCGATGGGAGCCACACCCTCGTTTTGCCCAAGATAATGCCCCAGCGTCACCCCGATCAGCGCAAACGCGAGCAGCCCAGTGATCCAGTCTCCCTGCAGGAGGGCGCGCACCAGCACCCCCACGGCGAGCAGCGCCGCAACAGGCATCAGGACATTCTTCCGGTTCAATGCATTCATGTCGTTCCTTCCACTCCCGTCGGCGTCGGCCCCGCCGCGCCAAGGAGCAACCCGCGGGCAATGGCCTCCAGCGGCAACACCCGCGACGCCGCGCCCAGCCGGACCGCTTCGCCCGGCATCCCCCAGACCACACTGCTTGATTCGTCCTGCGCCAGGGTGTGCACCCCGATCTCGTGCAATTCCTTCAGCCCCTGCGCGCCATCGGCCCCCATCCCGGTCAGCAGGGCGGCGCAGGCGTTGGTCCCGGCCGCACGGGCCACCGAGCGAAACAGCACGTCGACGCTCGGGCGGTGACGATTGACCGGTGGCCCGTCATTGAGTCTGCACACATAACGCGCACCATCACGCACCAGCAGCAGGTGGCGGTCTCCAGGGGCAATGAAGACGTGCCCGGGAAGAACCTGATCCCCATCCTCGGCTTCCTTGACCTTGAGTCCCGTCTGCCGGTCCATGCGCTCGGCAAACGCCGTACTGAACCCGGGTGGAATATGTTGCGCGATCACCACGCCCGGACAGTCGGGCGGCAGACCGAGCAATACCGTCTTGATCGCCTCGGTGCCGCCGGTCGAGGCACCGATGGCGAGAATGCGATCGGTAGTGCGAAACCGGGTCCTGGCGCTGGCCGGCGGCAATACCTCGTCGGCCGACAATTTGGGACTGACCTTCAGCGGTTGCGCGAGCGCGCGGACCTTGACCCGGGCCGCGGCACGAATCTTTGCCGCGAGTTCGTCGGCGTAGTCCTGCAATGTGTGCGAGATATCCACCTTCGGCTTGGTGACGAAATCGATCGCACCCAGCTCGAGCGCCTCGAGGGTGACTTCCGCCCCCCGTTCGGTCAACGAGGACACCATGACTACCGGCATCGGCCGCAACCGCATCAGATTGCGCAGAAAAGTCAGGCCGTCCATGCGCGGCATCTCGACGTCGAGCGTCAGCACGTCCGGATTGAGGCTTTTGATGCGCTCGCGCGCCACGTACGGATCGGCTGCGGTGCCGACCACCTCGATATCGGACACCGCGCCAAGCATTTCGCTGAGTATCTGGCGCACCAGCGCCGAATCATCGATCACCAGTACGCGAATCGGACCTACCATGACCACCTCTTCATGAACACGAGAACCGACCGCGCGGCCGGTCAGAACAATTCGATCTCGCCCTCGACCGGCTCCTCGACCAGGCGCTCCCGGTAGTCGAGTTCGCGACGGATCAGGGTTTCGTTGTGCAAGGCCTTGAGCTTCTTGACCCGTGCCCGACCGCTGTCCGGAAAGTATACGACCTTGCGTGGGTGCGGCCCGCCCAGATCCTCGGCCAGCAACTGGAGGCTTTCCATTGCGATGAAGCGCCTCACGAAATCGATGTTGCTGGCCCCCACGTCGGTCATCTGCGCCAGAATCCTGCCACCGCCGAATACCTTTACCTCCAGGTATTCACGTCGACCACCGTTCTTCAGGATGGCGTTGATCAATGACTCCATCGCGAAGCTGCCGTAGCGCGTCGCCGCCGACGCCACCCAGCCGTCACTGCGGTCCGAATGCGGCAGCATGAAGTGATTCATGCCACCGATGCCCAGCCGCCGATCGCGAATGCACGCGGAAACACAGGATCCCAGCACCGTCGTGATCAGTTCCCCTCTCAAGGTCACGTAGTACTCGCCGGGCAGGATCTTCGCGGCATAGCAGCCATGCACCTTGTCCCAGTAGCGGTTGATGCCCTCGAAGCCGACGGGCGCCACCGGCATGCACGATCCGGGGGGTTCGGGGAAGAATCTGGGCTCTTTCATCGCGTCAGCGCACCTTCTGGTAGATCGTGCCGCCGAGCGGCCGGAAGCGGTCGCACACCTTGAACAAGGACTCGGAATGGCCGACGAACAGATGCCCCTCCGCCACCAGCTGATCCGCATAGCGTTCGAACAGACTGCGCTGGGTGGGTTTGTCGAAGTAGATCACCACATTGCGGCAGAAAATGATGTCGACCGGGGCGCGTAGCGGCCACGGTTCGAGCAGATTCAGACGGCGGAAACGGACCCGCTCGCGCAACTCGCCGCGTACGCGCACCAACCCCTCGCGCGTTCCCCCGCCCCGCTGAAAAAAGCGCCGCAGCCGTACTCGATCCATGCCCTTGACCCGTTCGATCCCATAGATACCCGCCGCCGCTGTACGCACCACATTGGAGTCGAGGTCGGTGGCGAGCACCTTCCAGTCCCACGACGGGGGCATCACTTCGGCAAGCACCATGGCGATCGAGTACGGCTCCTCACCGGTCGAACAACCGGCCGACCAGACGCGCAGGCGCTTGTCCCCGCGCTGGCGGAGCAACGCCGGCAACAGGTTGGTGGCGAGATGCTCGAAGTGGTGCGGTTCGCGGAAGAACGACGTCAGGTTGGTGGTCAGGGCATTGATGAAATGCTCGACCTCCTCGTGTGCGTCGTCCTCCAGAAGCGCGCAGTAGTCTCCGAAGCGGCGCAAACCGAGTGCCCGCAGGCGCCGGATCAGGCGGCCGTACACCAGCTCGCGCTTGCCTTCTCCCAGCACGATGCCAGCGCGCTCACCGATGAAGCGCGCGACGAACTGAAAGTCGCGGTCGGTGAACTCGAAGTGCGCGTTCCCGGTCATTCCACCCATCTCACGCGTGCGCGGTTCCTCCCTCATGTTTGGGCCCCCGTGCGGCCGCGGTACGCTCAGAATTCCTCCCATTCCTCGTCGTCATCGACCACTGGCCGCAGCGGGCGAACCGGCGCCGGACGCGACGCACCGGTTCGTGCCGGAACGGCCCGCGGAGCGGGCACCGCCGGGCGCGCGGTGACACCGACACCGGGCCTGCTCGCCCGGGCAACGGCTGTGCGGGCTGCGGGCGGTGGCGCCTCGACCTCTCCGGTAGCGAAGAAGACCATCAGCTCGGTCAGCGCCCGGGCCTGTTCGTCAAGTGCCTCGCTCGATGCCGCGGCCTGCTCGACCAGTGCCGCGTTCTGCTGGGTCGTCTCGTCGAGCTGGGTCACCGCCTTGTTGACCTGCTCGATCCCGGCGGACTGCTCCTGGGAGGCTGCCGCGATCTCGGCAATGATGTCGCTGACCTTTTTGACTGCGGTGACGATCTCTTCCAGCGTATTGCCGGAATCACCGACCAGGCGCGAACCTTCCTCCACCTTCTCGACGCTGTCCTTGATCAGCGACTTGATTTCCTTGGCCGCCTGGGCGCTGCGCTGCGCCAGATTGCGCACCTCGGTAGCGACCACGGCAAATCCCCGTCCCTGCTCGCCGGCCCGCGCAGCCTCGACCGCCGCGTTGAGCGCGAGCAGGTTGGTCTGGAAGGCGATTTCATCGATCACGCCGATGATGTCGGCGATCTTCTTGGACGCGGCGTTGATCGCGGACATCGCGGAAACGGCGCGACCAACGACTTCGCCGCCCCGTTCGGCCTGATCACGCGCGCCCGCGGCCAGCTGGTTGGCCTGGCGCGCATTGTCGGCGCTGGACCTGACCGCCGAGGTCATCTCTTCCATACTCGACGCCGTCTCCTCGAGCGAAGAGGCCTGCTCTTCGGTCCGCTGCGACAGGTCACTGTTGCCGCGCGAGATCTCCGACGCCGACGAGCTGATGTTGAACGCCGCGTCGCGAATCTGCTCGACCATGTTGCGCAGGTTTTCGACGGTGGTATTGACGTCGTTCTTGAGTTGACCGAACAGACCTTCATAATCCTTGTCGATGGCCCCGGTCAGATCCCCCTGAGACAGCGCGCGGACCACCGTGGCAACATCACTCAGCCCACTCTCGCTGACTTCCATCAGGCTGTTGAGCTGTTCTCCGAGTTGCTTGAAGAAGCCGTCATAGCCAGCGGTATCGATGCGCATCGAGAACTCGCCCCGGGCCGCGCTCTCGACCAGGGCACGAATCTGGCGTTCGGCATCCTTTTGCGCGGTGATGTCGCGCCACTCGACCATCGCACCCATGAACTTGCCGTTTGCGTCGTTTACAGCCGTGGCGGTGAGCGAGAACTCGAGGTCGGCGACACGGATCTCGGCCTTGAACGGCAGGCGTGAAGGATCACTGAGAATCGCCCGCTGATGATGCGGATTCTTGTGAAACATGTCGATGCTCGAACCGACGAGCTCGCGCACGTTGAAATCGGGGAAAACCGCACGCAGCTCCCGCTCGCGATTGCCGAGAAGGTTGACCACGGCCGGATTGGCGTAGCTGATCCTGAAGTTCTCGTCGCACAGCATCAACGCCGTCGTCGCGCCGTTGACCGCCGACTTCAGCCGCGCCACTTCGAGTTCGGACGCCCGCGCCTCGGTCAAGTCGGCCCATTCGAGGGTGTTGCCGACGTAGTCGCCGCCTTCATCGAAGATCGCGCTGACCCGCAAGTGAAAACACAGCGGACCGACGTTGATGTCGGTCTCGAACGGCAACTGCGAGGTGTCGGCCAGCATTCTTCGCTGATGCGCGGGATTGCGGTGAAACATGTCGATGCAACTGCCCACCAGCCTGTCCGCGGAGAATCCGGAGAACACGCTGCGCAGGGTCTCCTCGTGGCGGCGCATCAGGCGCATGGTCTCGGTATTGACGTAGGTGATGAGGAAATCGCGATCGATCATCATCATCGCCGTCTGTGCCCCCTCGACGGCATTCTTCCAGCGCAGGGTTTCATTCGCGTCGCCGCGCTCGGCGGTCACCTCGCGCCAGTACAGCGCGTGCCCCAGACGCTTGCTCCGTTCTCCGACGAGCAGCCGAACCTCACAGTCGAACAACCTTTCTTCAACCGCGAGATCGATCTTGCGCGACTGCCCCGGGCGAAGCCCCTTGACCAGCTCGGGCCAGGCCTCGCGCAAGTCCCATTCGATTTCGGCAAAGCCCTTCTGGCCGCCCGCATTGGCATGCACCAGATTGTCCTCGGCGTCGAGTATGGCAACGTTGCAAGGCACGTGCTCGAGCACGTCCCTGAAAGTCGTCGCAGCGATGGAGGCCTGCGCCACGCCCGGTTCCTGTGTCTCGTTCTCGCCATTCATGTCCGTCATCTCCCGTCCGGTATTTCGCCGTTCGTTGTCGTGCAGTGATTCATTCGAATTCGTTCGTGGCGATGCCACGTTTCTTGCCATTGTCTCGCCCACCGGCGCATTGGTCGTGCCGCCCTCGCCGACGGTCCCGCCACCTCCAGCCTGACCCCATTCCGACACCCAGGCATCCGGAATGGCCCGTCGGTGCCGCGAGACCCGACCCACCGTCGCTTCCGCTTACTCCAGCCCGGCAACCGCCAGCGCGCCCGTGTTGAGCAGCCGATCGACGTCAAGCAGGATCACCATCTTGTCGCCCACCGTGGCCAGCCCCTGCAGAAACCGCGCATCGACCACCGCGCCGAGTTCGGGCGGCGACTGGCGCGCATCGGGGCCGAAGCTGTAGACATCCGACACCGCGTCGACCACCAGTCCCATGGTCCGGCTTCCCGACGCACCGAGCACCTTCAGCACGACCACCACCGTGGTGGGTCCGTACTCGAGCGGCGGCAGTCCAAACCGCTCGCGCAGATCGATGATCGGGACGATCGCTCCGCGCAGATTGATCACGCCCTTCAGATACGACGGCGCATTCGGGATCGGCGTGGCGCGGGTCCAGCCGCGGATCTCCTGGACGCGGAGAATATCCACCCCATACTCTTCGTCCGCGAGCATGAAGGTCAGGTATTGATCGGTTTCGCCGCCGATACCCAGCACATCGCCACCCGTCGCCTGCAATTCGTTCATGTCATGTTCCTCATGCCGCATCCACTCCCGCGGCGACTTCACCTGCCGCTTCGCGGCGCCCCCCGCACAGCCCGATCAGGCCGGAAACATCGAGAATCAGCGCCACCGTGCCATCGCCGAGGATGGTCGCGCCGGACAAGCCCTCGATGCGGCGAAAGTTGGTTTCCAGGGCCTTGATCACCACCTGTTGCTGGCCAAGCAGGTCCTCGACCACCAGCGCCAGCTTCTGCCCGTCGGCTTCGACCACCACCAGCAGGGCCGACGCCAGCGACCCCGGGGGCCGACCGTCGGCAAGCAGCTCCACCAGAAAGACGATCGGGATGTACTCGTCCCGCAAGCGGTACACGAGTTGCCGCTCGGCGAGCGAGTGCACCGCCTCGGGGCGGACCTGCAACGACTCGACGATGGACACCAGCGGCACGATGTAGATCTCGCCGCCAACCCGGACCAGTTGCCCGTCCATGATCGCCAGGGTCAGCGGCAGGCGGATCACGAAAGTGCATCCTCGACCGGGACGCGAACGCACCTCCACCGAACCGCCGAGCGCCTTGATGTTCTTGCGCACCACATCCATGCCCACGCCACGCCCTGAAACGTCGCTGACCTGCTCGGCGGTGGAAAAACCCGCGGCGAAGATCAGCTCGTGCGCCTGCTCGTCGGTGAGCTCCTGCCCTGGTGCGACGATCCCACGCTCGACGGCCTTGGCGATCAGACGGCGGGGGTCGAGTCCCGCGCCATCGTCACGAATCTCGATGACGATGTTGCCGCCCTTGTGATACGCATGCAGATGCAACTGCCCGCTTTCGGGCTTGCCAGCGGCAATGCGCTTTTGTGGCAGTTCAATGCCGTGGTCGATGGCGTTGCGCACGAGATGCACCAGTGGATCGCCGATCTTCTCCATGACCGTCTTGTCAAGCTCGGTCTGCTCCCCGGAGAGGCGCAATTCAATGCGCTTGCCCAGCCGCGCGCTGAGGTCGTGGACCAGGCGCGGAAATCGGTTGAACACGAAGCTGATCGGCAGCATGCGAATGTTCATCACGCTTTCCTGCAGCTCACGGGTGTTTCGCTCGAGTTGCGCCAGCCCCTCGAGCAGGCGCTCGAGACAGGCCTGCTCGCCACTGACCATTTCGTCCCCGATCTGGCCGAGCATCGACTGCGTGATCACCAACTCTCCCACGAGATTGATCAGCCCGTCGATCTTGTCGATGCCCACCCGGATCGAACCGGTATCGGTCGAGCGCCGCTCGGGCAATGGCGTCGAACGGCCGGCAACAGCGACACCGCCCACGCCGCGCGCCTCCAGGCTGGTCCCTTCCGCCGCATCCGGCACCGTCTCGAGACAGGCCGTGCCCCCCACGGAGCGCGCTCGTTCGGACGCAACCGCTTCGTGGTCACTGGCCATCGAAGCGGGGCCAACCGGCAGCGACGGCGGGGTGATTTCATCATTGGCGACAGGGTCGATGTCGCCGACCTGCGCTGTATCGAGCGCCTCGACTTCGAGCGTGCACTCGTCCAGCACCCATTCGAAAACCTCTTCGACGTCGGTCTTGTTCACGTCCGAGACAAGCGTGAGCAGCCAGCTCATTCGGCACTCTTCAGGATCGAGCTCGGCCAGCGGCGGTAATCCCTCGAGCTCGCACCGCACCTGCAGGTCACCGAAATCGGCCAGTACCGCGAACAAGCGCAGTGGATCGTTGCCGGTACGCATCACATCGGGGTCGGGCACGAACCGGATTCGCCAGCCGGGCCCGCGCAGCCCCAGTCCGGGATCGGTGGTGTCCGCGACAACGCCCTCATCGCTACCAGACTGCACGTTCGACGCCCCCTCCTCAAGCGAACGTCGATCCGCCTCGAGTTCTCTTGCCCCCTCGGAGGGCGGAAACGGTATCGGCCGCTTTCCGGGGGCGCGCAGAGAGGCGTCGATGCGCTCCTGAACGCGGGCAATCCGCGCCGCATCGGTTTGTGCGCCATCGCGAGCGGCAACCAGCATGTCACGAATGCAGTCACCGGCCTCGAGCAGCAAGGCCTTGAGTTCATCGGTCACCGGACGAACACCGGTGCGCACCTGATCGAGCAGGGTCTCGACACCATGGGTGAAATCACCCACCGCCTGAAACCCGAACGTACCCGCCCCCCCCTTGATGGAATGCGCCGCGCGAAAGATGGCATTCACGGCCTCGGCGTCGTCGTCCCGCAAGTCCAGCAACTGGGACTCGATGAGCTCCAGCCCCTCGAAGCTCTCTTCGAGAAAGGTGTTGATGAACTGGCCGACGTCGATCGCCATGACGGATTACCTCAACACCCGTTTGACCGTCGCCAACAGCTGATCCGGGCTGAACGGCTTGACGATCCAGCCCGTGGCACCCGCGGCCTTGCCTTCCTGCTTCTTCTCGGCGGAGGACTCCGTGGTCAGCATCAGAATCGGGGTGAACTTCATCGCGGGCAGCTTGCGCAGTTCGCGGACCAGGGTCAGGCCATCCATCAGCGGCATGTTGACGTCGGACAGCACGAGATCGATGCGTGACCCCTTGGCCTTTTGCAATGCATCCTGTCCGTTCGAAGCCTCGATCACCTGATGCCCTGCCTGCTTGAGAGTGAACACCACCATTTGCCGCAGGGATGCGGAATCGTCCACCGCAAGAATCGTCGCCACGTCTACAACCTCCTGTACTGAATCATTGGTCGACCGCAACCCGTTCGGTTGCCGTCAGCAAGTCTTCGAGCCCGAGCAGACGCATGCCGCTCTCGAGCACTTCCGAAGAGCCTGCGAGTGTAACCGCCACGCCACGCGAACGCGCATCGATCAGCGCGGCCGCCAGCAACTGCAGGCCGGCGGTATCGACCCGCTCGAGGTCGCCAACGTTCAGATGCAGCGTGCGGCTTTCCTCGAGCGCGACCAGCAACCAGTCCCGCAACGCGGAAACGCAGCTGATGTCGAGGGTGTCCCCCAGAGCGATGGTCGTCACGCGCTTGCTCCCTTGCAAGATGATTATGTTGTCGTTACCAAAGCCGGTCGAGGCTTCGCCGCATCGAACCACACCGGGCCATTCGATCCCCGCGACGTGGCGCGTCGCCGAGCGAACACCACTGCACCGTGTTTGACAACACTATCGGCGGCAACGCGCGCGACTTTAGCGTCGGACGATGAAGACACTGATTTCTCGCGAAACCTCGTTCCGCGTGGCCTGGGGACGCCGTCAACCGGCGCGACGGCGCTGCTCGAGCAATCGACCGACCGCGTCTCCCAACCGAACCGGCAGCTCGGCCCCCTGCTCGATGACGACATCGGCTTCGCTGCGCGAAGCATCGCCGGCGCGCGCCCCGCCGATGAAGACTGCGGGGATCTTCTGGTTCCGGCTGTTCGAGGCCCGCAGTGCGCGCAAGACCGCGCGCCCATTGAGATCGGTCAGTTCCTCGGCCACGATCAGCACATCGTAGCCGTTGCGCACCAGCAGCCCGAGTCCGACCAGGCCGCTCTCGCAGATTTCGAGATCCACCGGAAAGTCCTTCATAACCTCCCGGTACAGGTCGCTCATCATCCTCGACGCCTCGAGGACCAGAACCTGATGCCGATTGCACAACAACTCTCGCCGCAACATCTCGAGCTCTCGCTCCACCGTGGTGAAATCCGGATGCATCTCGGCGGCCAGCTCGATGACGCGACGAATCATGTCCACAAAACGCAGCCCGACCTCGGCACGCGGTCCGCCGGCGGCACGCGTGCCGACGATGTAGGACTCGAACTGGTGACAGACCGAAGACACCAGCGCGAACCCCATGATTCCGCCAATGCCCTTGACGCTATGTACTTCGCGAAACAGGCGGTTCAACAGCGCATCGTCGCCGCGACAGTTCTGCAATTCGAGGACCATGCCCTCGAGTTCATCGCAGCGCTCGGCCAGTTCGGACACAAAGCCCTGGCGCATGCGTTCGAGCATGACCTCAACCTTTTGCTGCCGGGAGTTCGGATCCATCGCACCGCCATTGTCCGGGTTGGGTTCGCGCCAGCCTGCAACTCACGGCGATGCGACCAAAAATCATGATATTAAAGGGGTTATTCGGTCGAATCCATGCCAGAATTCACGGTTGAAAACAATGCGTGGGATTACGCTACACGCCTTTGCCGGCATCGAAGCGCTCGGGGAACAGCCCGCGCAACTATAACAAAAGTCTTAAGACGCAGACAGCGCGATCATTGACACCCTCGCACGCGCCAAGGAATCAGGGGACAACATGGAGCATCACGACAGCGATCCGAGCGATGCGGAGCCCTCCGCGATCGAGCGCCAGCTGCGCGCGCTGCAGTATGAGCGTGAGCGCGAACATCAGGCCCTGGATCATCACGCCATCGTGAGCGTGACCGACACGACCGGCACGATCACGTATGTAAACGACAAATTCTGCAGGATCAGTGGCTACGCACGAAGCGAGTTGCTGGGTCGGACCCACGCCGTGGTCAAGTCCGGCCAACATTCCGACATGTTTTTCGAGGAGATGTGGCAAACCCTGGTGTCCGGACGCATCTGGCGCGGCGAGATCTGCAACCGGCGCAAGGACGGCACCCTGTACTGGGTGGACTCGACCATCACCCCGTTCCTCGATGACACCGGCCTCCCCTATCAGTACATCTCGATCCGCAACGACATCACCAGCCTCAAGTCGACCGAGGCCATGCTCCGCCACCAGCGGGACATCCAGCGCCTGACCGGAGAGGTCGCGGCCCGCTTGCTCGACCTGCCCCCGTCCTCGCGCGACGCGATGCACTGCGTGCTCAACACCGCCCTCGCCGACAGCGGCGCGCTAATCGGCGCCCACCGAGCCTACCTGTTCCTCTCCGAGGCCGGTGGCACGCACATCAGCAACACCCATGAGTGGTGTGCCGCCGAGGTGGCGTCAATGCGTGACGTCAACCAGAACCTCCCGGTCGATGCCTTCCCGTGGTGGACCGCGCGGATCGCGCGCAGAGGCGGCATCATCATTCCCGACGTGTCACGCCTGCCACCGGAAGCGGCACGCGAGCGCAGCCGCTTCGAAGGGCAACGCATCCGCTCGATGTTCGCCTTTCCGCTACAGCGCAATGGCGTCAATTTCGGCTTTATCGGCTATGAATCGTTTGAAGACCGCGCGGAGTGGACCGAGGACCGGCTGCAACCGCTGGCACTGCTCGCCGACGTGATCAGCAACGCGTTGGCCCGGGCCCAGGGCGAGGAAGACCTGATGGTCTTCAAGCATATCGTCGGGGCGGTCATCGATGGCGTCGTCACCATGGATGAACGCGGCATCGTTCAGTCGTTCAACAACTCGGCAGTACGTATCTTCGGCCATACGCCCGAGGCGGTCGTCGGGCGCAACGTGAAGATGCTGATGCCGGAACCATTCCGTAGCGCGCACGATGACTATCTGCGCCAGTATCTGGCCGGCGGGCAAAGCCGCATCATCGGTCGCCAGCTCGAAGTCGCGGGACAGCGGGCAGACGGCACCACCTTTCCTCTCGAGATCGCGGTAACCGAACTGTGTATCCAGGAAAAGCTGCTGTTCGTGGGGTTGTTGCGAGACATCAGTGAACGCAAACGCACGGAACAGGCGCTGATCGACGCGCGCGAAGAAGCGGATCGCGCGAACCAGGCAAAATCGGACTTTCTCTCCAGCATGAGCCACGAGTTGCGCACGCCGATGAACTCCATTCTGGGGTTCGGCCAGTTGCTCGAACAAGACCCCGAACTCAGCGAAGAACAACGCGACAGCGTCGACGAGATCCTGCAGGCGGGAGCGCATCTGCTGCACCTGATCAACGAGGTGCTTGACCTCGCCCGGGTCGAATCTGGCCGCATGGCCATGTGCCTGACCAACGTGCCACTGAATCAGGTGTTGCAGGAATGCATCAGCCTCGTGACCCTGCTGGCCGAACAGCATTCGATACGTGTGCACTGCGACTATATCGGTGCGTCGGTTGTGTGCGCCGACCGAGTCCGGCTGAAGCAGGCGTTGCTGAACCTGCTCAGCAACGCAATCAAGTACAACGTCGCCGGGGGCCGGGTTTCGCTGCGCGCACAACCCATCGATCGAGGCAGGCGATACCGGATCTCGGTCATCGACACCGGACCGGGTATCGACCCGGACCGCATCGACGAACTGTTCGAGCCCTTCAACCGCCTCGGGGCCGATCACGGCGGTGTGGAGGGCACCGGCATCGGCCTGACCTTGACGCGGCGTATCGTCGAATCGATGAACGGCCGCATGGGGGTCGAGAGCGAGCCAGGTCGTGGCAGCGTGTTCTGGCTCGAGCTCCCGGCCGGCATCACCGAGGAGCGCGCGTCCTCGCCGTCCGACATTCAGCTATGATGAAATCGAATCGCCGGCGCGGGGCAGCGGGACCCCGTCAGCCCCCCAGGGCCAGAACGTGAGCGGACCCGGGCGCTGGGTGTGTGACCCGTATCACTGCACAACAACCGAACATGCTTCATACTTGAAGCAATCGTTAGAAGCGGCCCAGCATGCAAGAATCCGCAGCACCCGTCCCAGCGGCAGCAGTCGAAACCCAATCCGTTCTCGACAGCCTGCGCACGCGCATCGCCGTTCTCGACCGGGAGGGCGTCATCATTGCGGTCAATCGTGCGTGGTCGGAATCCGGTTCAACCCGCGGCCTCCCACCCGGCTGGACCGGCGTCGGCCAGAACTATCTCAGCGCCTGCGCCTCCGCCACCGTGGATACCCGCTCGGTGGTCGAAGGAATCCGCTCGGTCAGCCGTGGCGAGTTGCCGCTCTTCGAACACGAGTATCCCTGTCATGAGCCGCACCAACGACGCTGGTTCGTGCTGCGGGTAACCCCTCTGCCCGGCTCCACGGCTGGCGAAGTGGTCACTTCGCATGAAGACGTCACCGCGCGCAAACTGGCCGAGATCGGTCAGGCGCAAGCCCTGGAGCTGGCCGAAAAGGCCAACCGGGCGAAATCGGTGTTCATGGCCGCGATGAGCCACGAACTGCGCACTCCGCTCAATGCCATTCTCGGATTCGCGCATTTGCTGGACAGCGATGCCAATGCCTCGTGGTCTGCCGAACAGCGGGAGTACGTCGCCGAGATCACCCAGGCCGGAACACGCCTGCTGGCGCTGGTGAACGAGGTGCTCGATTTCACCCAGAACGAAGAGGACCGCAGCGATGTGATCCTCGAGCAGATCGAGCTCGAAGGGATGCTGCGCGACTGCGTGCTTCGCACTCGGGACAATGCGCAATCCTGCGACACGACCATTCACCTGATCGCTGCCGACGCCGCGCCGGCGTGGGGCGACCGCCGCCACCTCGAACGCATCCTGCGCACGCTGCTGGGCAACATCGTCCGCCACGCCAAACGAGGAACCGAGGTCCGGATTGTGCTCGAAGCATCCGGCACGGCGATCTCACGCATCCGATTGCAGTGGCCCAACGGATGCATCGCACCGAATGACTTGCCGCGGCTTTTCGAGCCACTCGAAGACTCCTCATCTACCGGCAGTCTCAAAGACTGCCATGAAACCGGACTGAGTACGATCAGAACACTGATCGAGGCAATGCAGGGCTCCATCGGCTTCGATGGCGACTGTGTTCGCGCCTGCACGATCCGGATCGATCTGACGTCCGCGGCCACAGACACATAAGGAAAAAGCCGCACGAGGCGGCTTTTTCTTTTGCAATGCTCGTCGCCGCCCTCACGGCGGCAACGGAATCACTGCTGGTCGCCGAGCACCGAAACGGTGATCGAGGTGACCACGTCGGCGTGCAGCGCAACGTCGATCTGCACGTCACCGACCTGCTTGATCGGGCCGTCGGGCAGACGCAGCTGCGAACGCTCGACAGAGAAACCCAAGGCTTCGAGGGCTTCAGCGACGTCAGCATTGCCGACAGAGCCAAACAGACGACCGTCCATGCCGGCCTTGCGGGTGACCTGAACCATCAACCCTTCGAACTTGGCGGCCAGCGCCTGGGCTTCGGCCAGCTTCTCGGCCTGAATGCGCTCGAGTTCGGCGCGGCGGGCTTCAAACTCGGCCTTGTTGGCTTCGGTCGCACGCTTGGCCTTGCCTTGCGGAATCAGAAAATTGCGGGCATAGCCGTCGCGCACCTTGACGATGTCGCCGAGCATACCGAGGTTGGTGACCTTTTCGAGAAGAATGATCTGCATGTCCGGCTCTCCTTACTTGTGCAGGTCGGTGTACGGCAGCAACGCCAGGTAGCGCGCGCGCTTGATCGCCGTCGACAGCTGGCGCTGATAGCCGGCCTTGGTGCCGGTGATACGCGCCGGCATGACCTTGCCGGTTTCAGTGACGAAGTCCTTCAGCAGATCGACGTCCTTGTAATCGATTTCCTCGATCTTCTCGGCCGTGAAACGGCAGAACTTGCGACGCTTGAACAGACCGCGGCCACCGCGATCATCCTTTTTCTTGAACTTGGACTTGGGCTTGAAAGCCATTTTCGTTTCCTTCCAGATATTCGATTTTGCTCAGGTGCAGTACCGGGCTTCTGCTGCGCAGACTCTTCGCCGCCAGGAACCCTTCCACCCGCAGTCGCATGCCGGGCATCGTGGCAGCGAGCAGAGCGGCGAGATCGCCCAGCGCCACCGCCTGCAACTCCACCGTCACTTCACGCTCCCTGCCAGCTTCCAGCTGTCTGGAGCGGTGGGCGAGACTGCATGCGGCAACCGGTACCCCGGCGGGCGTTCTGCGCAGCGGTTGAAGCTCGCTCAGCTCGGCATCGAGCCGGAGCGCATTCAGTCCGCCACCCGAGTCATCAACAGCATCGTCGGCCTCGTTCGGCACGACGACACGTTCATTGGTATCAGGCAGACTTCGCCTCTTCCTTCTGCTCGCCAGCCTCGTCGGACTTCTCTTCATCGGAAGGTGTCGTCAGCGAACGGGCTTTTTCTTCCTTCATCATCGGCGAGGCGGCGGTGACGGCGGCCTTCTTCTTGACGACGAGGTGACGCAGAACGGCATCGTTGAACTTGAACGCGTGCTCGAGTTCGGCCAGGGTTTCGCCGTCGCACTCGATGTTCATCAGCACGTAGTGGGCCTTGTGCATCTTCTGGATCGGGTAGGCCATCTGGCGGCGCCCCCAGTCTTCCAGACGATGGATCTGGCCTTCGCGCCCGGTGACGAGCGTCTTGTAGCGGTCGATCATCGCCGGGACCTGTTCGGATTGGTCCGGGTGGACGATGAACACGATTTCATAGTGTCGCATGCATGCTCCTTGCGGTTGATGACAGCTCCCCGGCATGCGTAACCGGTGGAGCAAGGGTAAGAGCGGAATTGTAGCAGTAAGATATGGAACTTGGAAAGTCTGTATCGGCGCGTTTTCAACCGCGGATGGGCGATCGTCACCGCGGCCTCGCATCCCAGATCTTGCGCAATCGCTTCACGCTGACCGGCATCGGGGTTTTCAACTCCTGCGCGAACAGCCCCACCCGCAACTCCTCGAGCAGCCAGCGAAAATCCTCCAATGCGGGCTCCACCACGCCGGCCTTGCGCTTGGCGGCCACCTCCCGTTCGTGCAACTGGGCGAGCGCGCGCCACTCGGCCAGCAACTCGCCGTCGCGCGCGGGGTTGTTGCGCAACTTGTCGAGGCGAACGCCGATGGCTTTCAGATAGCGCGGAAAATGCGCCAGCCGCTCCCACGGGAAGACCACCAGAAACCGCTTCGGCATCAGCGCGGCGAGTTGCCCGTTCAGATCCGCGGCGACCTCGGGGAAGGACTTCTGCAAACCCGACAGGCGCTTTTGCAGGCTGGCGTGCTCGGCCAGCAACTGCCCGGCCAGGCGCGAAAACTCCTGCGCGATCAGGCTCAGCCGCGGCTTGGCCTCGGCACAGCGGGTGGCAAAGCTATCGGCGTCGACAGGCAGCGGTTCGACCAGGCAGACCCGCTCCAGCGTCGCGTCCACCAGCTGCTGCTTGAGTTCGGCTTCGGTGCCGAAGGAGAGGAAGGCCAGCGCCAGCTCCCGCAGTCCGGGCAGACGCTGAATCGCCTTGACCTGGTCCTTGAGCGTCAGTGCGAACAGACGCGCCAACCCCTTGCGGTGCACCGCGGTGGCCTCTTCCTGCGTATCGTAGGGCCGGATCGACACGCTGTCGCCGTCGTCGTGCAGTGCGGGAAAGCCGATCACCTCCCGCCCGGCCACGCGCAGTTCGAGCAGCTCGGGCAAGGTGCCGAAGGTCCATGCGGTCAATCCGGCAAACTCGGCAGCGGTGTCGCGCCCCTCCGCCGACAAACGCTGGCCGGACCCGGCACGGGAATCGACATTCCCCGAGCGCGCCCTGGCACGTCCGGCAGGGCCTTCGCTTTCCGGTGCGGATCGTGGCGTCCGCTCGGCCGCCGCTGTCGCTTCCCGGCCATCGGCGGTGGTCCTTCCCGTTTTGCCCACGCGAGCACGCGGGTCGCTTGCCGCCGTCGGCGCGGCCTGTTCCGCAGCCTCCCCGGCGCGCCCCGCCGCGCGCAGCAGGACTTCGGCATCGGCGAGCTTGATGCGCGCGTTGCGAAAACGCTCGGCGACCTGCTTGCCCAGCCGGGCACGCAGCTCGGCGAGATTGCGCGACTGACCGAGCACGCGCCCGTGCTCGTCGAATACGCGAAAGTTCATGAAGCAGTGCGGGCGCAGGTTCTCCGGACGGAACGATTCCAGTGGCAGCTTGAGGGACACCCGCTCCTCGACGAAGCGCTGCAGCGCGCGCAGCAGGGACGAATCGCCATCGACCTCTCCGGCATCGACCGCCGCCACGAAGTCGTCGGCGCTCTGGCCCAGCGGCTGCAGGCGATGCCGGTGCTTTTGCGGCACGGTCTTCAGCAGCGCGACCACTTTTTCCTGCAGCAAGCCGGGCACCAGCCACTCGCAGCGCTCGGCCGGGACCTGGTTGAGCATCGCCAGCGGCACACTCAGCGTGACGCCGTCGTCGGCCTCTCCCGGCGCATGCAGATAACTCAGATTGAGCGACTGGCCGAACAGCTCGAACTTGGCCGGAAAGCGATCGGTCGTGATACCCTCGGCCTCGTGGCGCATCAACTGGTCGCGGCTCAGCTGCAGCAGTCCGGGCGCGTCACGCTCGGCCTGCTTGCGCCAGCGTTCGAAGCCGGCCACGTCCAGAACATCGTCGGGAATCACCGCGTCATAGAAGGCAAAGATCAGGCCTTCATCGACCAGCACGTCGGGGCGGCGCGACTTGTGCTCGAGCCGCTCGATCTCGGCCACCAGGCGCTGGTTGTGCTGCAAGAAGCGCATGCCACGTGCGACGCCTTCCGCGACCTCCCCCTGCACCAGCCCCTCGCGGATGAACAGTTCGCGACACAGCACCGGATCGATGTCGCCGTAAGCCACGCCGCGGCGCGGATACAGCACCACCCCGTAGAGGCTGCCGCGCTCCCATGCGCGCACCGCCCCGGCCGACTTCGACCAGTGCGGTTCGAACACCTGGCGCTTGACCAGATGCGCACCCACCTCCTCCACCCATTCGGGTTCGATCCTGGCCAGACAGCGGCCAAACAGGCGCGTGGTATCAACCAGTTCGGCGCAGACCACCCACTTTCCGGCCTTGCGCGACAGGCTCGACCCCGGGTGTGGCCAGAAACGGATGCCACGCGCGCCCTGAAAGCCCGGTGTGCGTGCGCCCCCCGCACCACCGCCGGGATCGCCTTCTTCGATGCGGCAGCCGACATGTCCGAGCAGGCCGGTCAGCAAGGCCTTGTGGATGGCCTCGTAACCGCCCGCGACCTGGTTGGGCTTCCAGCCGTGTTCGGTGCACAGCGTGTGCAGCTGGCCGTGCACGTCGCGCCACTCGCGCATGCGCATCCACGACAGGAAATGGTCGCGGCACCACGCCTTCTGCTTGCTGCCGGACTCGTGCTTGATGACCTCGTGCCAGGCCTTCCACAGATTGCAGAACCACAGAAACTCCGAACGCTGATCCTGCTCGCCACCGCGAAACCGGGCATGGGCCTGATCGGCGGCGCCTGGGGAGGTTTGCGGCCGTTCGCGCGGGTCCTGCACCGACAGCGCGGCGGCGATCACCAGCACTTCGGCAAGACAGCCGTGATCGCGTGCTGCCAGCAGCATGCGACCGACCTTGGGGTCGAGCGGCAGTCGCGCCAGCTCGCGACCGATGGCGGTGAGCTCGCGGCCCTCGTCATCGCTGACCGCGCCAAGCTCGATCAGCAGCTGGTAGCCGTCGGCAATCATCTTGGGCAGCGGCGGGTTCAGGAACGGGAACTCCTCCACCGCCCCCAGGCGCAGCGACTTCATGCGCAGGATCACGCCCGCCAGCGACGAGCGCAGGATCTCCGGATCGGTGTGCTCGTCGCGCCGCGCGAAGTCTTCCTCGTCATAAAGCCGGAAACACACCCCGTCCATCACCCGCCCGCAGCGACCGGCGCGTTGCTTCGCGGCCGCCTGCGAGATCTTCTCGATCTGCAGCTGCTCGACCTTGTTGCGATGCGAGTATCGCTTGACCCGCGCCAGCCCGGTATCGACCACGTAGCGAATGCCGGGCACGGTCAGCGAGGTTTCGGCGACGTTGGTCGCCAGCACCACCCGCCGTCCGCCACCGCTGGCGAAAACACGCGACTGCTCCTTCGCCGACTGGCGCGCGAACAATGGCAGGATCTCGGTGCCGGCGGCATGGCGCGCCTTGCGCAAGGCCTCGGCTGCCTCACGAATCTCGCGTTCGCCGGGGAGAAAGACCAGGACGTCCCCCGGTCCACAGGCATGCGCCTCGTCGACGGCGTCGACGATGGCGTCGTACAACGCGTCGCCTCGCCCGGCCCGGGTCCGCGCGGTGGCCCCCTGCCCGGACCTGGCCGCGCCGCCTTTGGCGGCACGGCCCTTATCCGACGCATTCGCCCGCCCCTCGCCCTGGCCTCCCGCGCCCTGCGCGCCCTCGTCGGCGGCAACCGGCCGATAGCGCATCTCGATCGGGTACAGTCTGCCCGACACCTCGATCACCGGGGCGGGTTGGTCGCCGGCGCTGAAATGGCGTGCGAAACGGTCCGCGTCCAGCGTCGCCGAGGTGACGATGAGCTTCAAATCCGGCCTGCGAGGCAGCAGCGTCTTCAGGTAGCCGAGCAGAAAGTCGATGTTCAGGCTGCGCTCGTGCGCCTCGTCGATGATGATCGTGTCGTAGGCCGAGAGCAACGGATCCCCCTGGGTCTCGGCCAGCAGGATGCCGTCGGTCATCAGCTTGATGTGGCTCTGCGCACCAATCCGGTCGGTAAAACGGATCTTGTAGCCCACTGCCTGCCCGAGCTCGCTGCGCAACTCGGTCGCGATGCGCGCCGCGGTCGCCCGCGCTGCCAGCCGTCGCGGCTGGGTATGACCGATCAGTCCCGCCACGCCCCGACCGAGCTCGAGACAGATCTTGGGTAACTGGGTGGTCTTGCCGGAACCGGTTTCGCCGCACACGATGACGACCTGATGGTCGCGAATCGCTTGCGCGATCTCCTCGCGCTTGGTGGAGACGGGCAGCTCGGGCGGGAAGTCGGGGCGCGGCAGCTGCTCGCGCCGGCGCGCGAAGGCTTCGCGCGAACGCGCCAGCAGCGACTCGAAATCACCGCGCAGGCGGGCTGCCGCGTCGCCACCGCCATCATCGCCGCGCTCTGCCGTGGGGGCTTCCCGGCGACCGCTGCTGCGGCCGCGCCGCCCCCCCACATCGCCAAGTTCCGCCCGCTCGAGCTTGCGCTTCAGGGCTTGCAGGCGAGGTCGGTCCGGACACAGGCAGTCGGAGAAATCGTGGGGGCGCGCGGCGGTGGCGCCCGGGCCGGATGCCAGCGGAGAAGAACTACGGGAAAGGCTCAAGATCGGGTTACCCGCCCTCGGGGGCTTCAGTCACAAAACACGCGATTATACGGACTCTGAACGGTCCCCGAACCCACCGAACCGGTCGACGACCCTTGCGTTCTGGTCACCAATCGCCCCCGCCGTTGCGGACCAGGATGGAATGATCGGGCGTACAATGCAGTCGACCCGTTCAGCCGTTCGCGTTCAGGAGCCCCCGCCATGACCGACACGACCAACGACCGTCCGCCACTGCGCGATGCCATTGTCGATGCCGCGCTCGCGCTGGCCGAACGACACCACTGGGAAGCCGTGCGCCTGCACGACGTCGCCGCCAAACTGGGCATTACGCTCGACGACATCCGCGCGCATTTCCGCGAGAAGGAAGAGATCGCGGAAGCCTGGTTCGACCGTGCCGACGGCGCGATGCTGCGCGCCCGGGATACGGCCGGCTTCGACGCCCTGTCCCCCCGCCACCGCATCCACCGCCTGATCATGGCCTGGCTCGACGCGCTCGCCCCGTATCGCGCCGTCACCCGGCAGATGATCCTGGGCAAGCTCGAACCCGGTCACCTCCACATTCAGATTCCCGGTCTGATGCGCGTCAGCCGTACCGTGCAGTGGGTGCGCGAGGCGGCCGGACGCGACGCCACCTTCGTGCGCCGGGCACTCGAAGAAACCGGCCTGACGACAATCTACCTGGTGACCTTCACGCACTGGCTGCGCGACGACTCACCACGCACCGAGCGCACCCGGCGCTTTCTCGACCGACGCCTGCTCGAAGCCGAGCGACTCGACCGGCTCGTGTTCCGCCGTGGCGGACAAAAGATCACGCTCGCCCTGCCGGCCCAGACCGAGGCGAGCGCCATGGCGACCGAAGCCACCGAGGCACCACAGCAAACCCGCCCCCGCTGAGCCGTGGCGTGGACCCACTGACCCACATCCTGAGCGGCGTGCTCGCGGCCCGCGCCGTCACCCCGGTGGCGATGCCCGCCCATTCAGCCGCCGCCTCTTCTGGCAGATCGCTCGCCCCGTCTTCCACCCCGTCTTCCGTTTCGCCCCCCGTCGATAGGATCGCCGCGCCACTGCCCCCTCGCATGGCGATGTTGGCCGGCGGGGCGGCCGCCATCTTTCCCGACATCGACTTCGGCCTGCGCGTGGTCGGCACGCTGCACTATCTGAACGGCCACCAGGGCATCACCCACTCACTGCTGATGTTGCCGCTGTGGACCGTACTGCTCGCGTGGGTGTTCGCACGACTCGCGGGTCCGCGCTGGCGCTGGCGGGCCTTCGTCGTTCCCGTTGCGGCCGGACTGGGCATCCACATCGCGGGCGACCTGATCACGGCCTATGGCCTGCAACTGCTGGCCCCCTGGTCCGACACCCGCTGGGCGCTGTCACTCGCGTTCGTGATCGCCCCCTGGATGAGTACCCTTCTCGTCACCGGACTGGTGGCCTGCGCCATCTGGCCTCACCATGCGCGGCTTGCCGCACTCCTCGCGCTAGGCGCCACCGTCGCGTACACCGGTTTTCTCGCACACCAGCGGACCCAGGCACTTGCCGTCGGCAGCGCGTTCGCGACACAGTCTGCGCAATACGACGAAGCGCCAATCGCGCGTGCAGTGCATGCCCTGCCGCAACCGTTCTCCCCATTTCACTGGATGGTGGTGGTCGAATACGAGCACCATTATCAGGTCGCGACGCTGCGCCTGCGCGGCGCAGCACATGTCCTGGCGCGCTGGTCGAACATCATCCGACACTACCACCCGATCGGGGAAGCCCATTGGCAGAGAGTCGATCGCTGGGGCCCGGCGCAACCGACAGTGACCAGCAGTGCAGCGCCCTCTGACGCCGCACCGGACAGCGTCGCGGCCGGGGCGGCGAGCTTCGCCGAGGCCGCATGGCACCGCCCCGAGTTCGAACCATTCCGCCGCTTCGCGAGGCTACCGTTCGCGTCGCCTCCAGATCAGGACGAAACCCGGTTCAAAGGCGCTCTTTCCGGCGAAGCGTCGACCGGAGCGAATCACGCAAGCGAGCGCTGCGCGTGGTTCGTCGATCTGCGCTTCGTGCTTCCCGCGATGCCACCGTCGTTTCGATTCGGCATTTGCCGGGATGATCGCGGACAATGGCAAATGCGCCGCTGGCGCGGCGCATTCTGGATCGACTGATGCTCATTGTGACGCGCGCCTCGAGCGCGATCGCATTCTCAAGAAGAGCGCATGCGATCACGCCCCGGCGGTCACACGGGCCGGCTCAGCGCAGACCGATGAGGATGCTCAGCATCAGCGTCAGCACCACCAGCAGCGCCACCCACGCGATCACGCCAGCCATCAGGATGAAGGATCCCATCAGGCGGGCCTTGCTATGGTCCTCGAGCCGGAACAGCGGTGCCACACCGTGATAGATCAGGGCCGCCGAACCAATCCATGCAATCGCGACGACGATGCCATTGACCCACACCGACGGTATGAACAGGGCCAGCGCGGCCAGCCACAGCGGCGTCGGCGCAATCGCCGCCAGCAGATACGCGTCCTCATATGCGGGCCTGACGTCGACGACATCACCCATTTGCTGAATGATGGATGCCATCAACGCGACCATCGCCAGTTCGATGGCGAAGAACGCGACCGCCACCGTCAGCGCCTCGAGCATGGTGATCTGCGGCACCAGCGCCGGAAACACGGCTCCCGGTGTCACCAGCATTGCGTACAGAAACATCGCCGGGGGAATCAGCGACATTGGCACGACGTACATTGCCATCATCCGCGAAACCGTCGGATGAACCCGGATCACGTCCTGCCAACCCTCGGAGTACGAGAAGAACATCTTCGGCAAGTTGTGCGTATTCATGATCGACCTCCCATGTCTCCAGTTGGGGGGACGGCCACGCCAGGATGCCGCCCCGGGCGTGGTCGTTGAGGCGGTGCGGGGAAACACGCACCGCTGCCGCGCGTCCGGTCACGCCCCGCCTTGCGGGAATCGGCGCGCGGTGTATTGCCGTTGACCGCACCTTCGATAAAACAATCCCCGTGACACGACCTGAAACAAACCGCACTCCGGGTCCGACGCCCCGCTGCCGGCAAACCGCTACCCCAACTCATCCACGCGAGAACGCTCATGACGCAATGCCGCTGACAGCCCAGCGTTCCACGCAGTCTGGATCTCGGTTAATCTTGCGGTGGTCGGCAACTCGATGCGCACGGCAACTCCGCGCGCGAGTCCGGGCCAGACGACTTATAAAGCGAGCACCGTGATTCAACAGTCCGCGCCTGGAACACACAAATGTCACATAAAGGAGGAGCAGCATGAAAGGATTACCATCCACCGTTATCGCATCATCGATAATGGTCGCGGGCAGCGCCCTGGCCGACCCCGGCGTCACCCCGGACACCATTGTCATCGGTCAGTCCATCGGCCTGAACGGCCCGGTCGCCGCAGTGGCGCAGGACATCACCCTGGGGCTGGAAGCCTACATCCGTCAGGTCAACGCCCGCGGTGGCATCCACGGACGTCAGCTCGTGCTGACCTCTCTGGATGACGGTTTCGTTCCCGCGCGCGCTGCGGAGAACGGCCAGGCGCTGCAGCAGGACGCCTTCATCGTCGCCGCGCCGCTGGGCACACCTCACACGATTGCCCTGCTCGAGAACACCGAGTCATCGATGATCCCCCTGCTTTGCCCATTTACCGGCGCGGAGATTCTGCGCGACAGCTTCCCCGATCGCGTGTTCCACATTCGCGCAAGCTATCGTGACGAAATCGAGGCGATGGTATCGCAACTGACCACGCTGGGCATCGACCGCATCGCCTTGTTCTATCAGAATGACGCCTTCGGTTTCGAGGGTCTGCAACACCTGGAAGCCGCACTGGCTCAGCGGGATCTCGAGATCGTCGCCCAGGCCACCTACGAACGTGGCAGTCTCGACATGGATCAGGCAGTGGAATCCATCAGCGCTGCAGGACCGCAAGCGGTGATCATGTTTGCGGTCAGCCTCGCTGCTGCAGAATTCGTCAAGAAGACAAGGGCCAAGGGACAGTTTCCGCAGTTTCTGACGATCTCGCTCAACAGCAACGGCAGCTTTGTCGAGGCCCTTGGCGAGCAGCGCCGCGGCGTCGGCAACACCCAGGTCGTACCGTACCCCTGGAACCGGGGTTTGCCGCTCGTCAGCGAATACCAGAGCGCGATGCGCGCGATGGACAAGGCGTCGTCCGACCTGTCGTTCAACAGCCTGGAAGGCTATCTCTGCGGCAAGATCATCGGAGAGGCCCTGGAGCGCAGCGGCGAGGAACCGACCCGCTCCCGCTTCGTCGCGGAACTGCGCGGCATGCGCCCGTTCGATGCGGGCGGCTACCCGATCCAGTTTTCGAGCGTATCGACTGCCGGCTCCGACTACGTTGACATCACGGTAATCGGTCCGGATGGCCGGTTTCTGCGTTAGCGAGTATTGCCTTCGCGGGTGCGCCGCCATTCCGGACACCCGCTCCGCTCCGAAGATTCAGCCCCATCCGATGTCACGCATCCAGAGCTTCCCACCCATCTCCACCCCGAACGCCCACACCTTGATCCTCGGCAGCATGCCGGGGATCGCCTCGCTCGACGCCAACCAGTATTATGCGCACCCGCGCAATGCGTTCTGGACCATCATCGGAGAGGTGCTCGGCATCCAAGCAACGCTACCCTATGCCGAGCGCACGCGTCGGCTGGCCGCGAGGGGCTATGCGCTGTGGGACGTACTTGGCACCTGCCACCGTGAAGGCAGCCTGGATTCGCGCATCGATGAGAACACGATGGAGGTCAACGATTTCGCGGACTTTCTCGCCCGCCATCCAGGCATCGATCGCGTTTTTTTCAACGGCGCCGCCGCCGAACGCATCTTCCGACGGCGGGTGCTCGACACGCTGAAAAGCACACCGCCCCTGTCGCTCATTCGTTTACCCTCGACCAGCCCGGCCCATGCCTCGCTCGCCCTGGTCGACAAGATTCTTGCCTGGAACCGAATCGCCCGATGACCCCATCGTCTCCCATCGACCCGCCCCTCGATTCACGCCCACCGCCCCTGGCGGCGGACCACAGTCCATCGTCCGTCGTCCGCCGCGTCGCCGTGATTGGCGGCGGACCCGCCGGATTGATGGCCGCCGAAACACTGGCCGAGGCCGGCCATGCGGTCGCCGTGTACGATGCGATGCCTTCGGTCGGCCGCAAATTTCTGCTTGCCGGCATCGGCGGCCTCAACCTGACGCACGCCGAAGCGCTCGAGCAGTTCGTCACCCGCTACGGCAGCGGCGAATCACGCCAAGGGTGGATGCAGCCGCGAATCAAGGCATTTGGCCCGCAGGCCTTGCGCGACTGGGCCGCGGCGCTCGGGATCGAAACCTTCGTCGGCAGCTCGGGGCGCGTGTTTCCGCACCAGATGAAGGCCGCGCCGCTGCTGCGCGCGTGGTTGCACCAGCTGCGCTCGGCAGGCGTGTCCTTCCATGTCCGCCACCGCTGGCTGGGCTGGCGTGCGGACGAGGCCGTCGGACCACAAGCGCTGCGTTTCGCAACGCCGAACGGCGAACGCACACAGCACGCCGACGCCGTGGTGCTCGCGCTGGGCGGCGGCAGCTGGGCGCGGTTGGGATCGGACGGGGCCTGGGTGGCGGGATTACGCGCACTCGGTATCGAAGTGGCGCCGCTGCGTCCGGCCAACTGCGGCTTCGACGTCGCACCGACCCCGGCGGCCAGGCTGGCACGGCACACCGGAGCCGATGACGACGCACGACGCCCGCACAATGGCCCCGAGCCGGGTTGGAGTCCCCTGCTCGCGGAGCGCTTTGCCGGCCAACCATTGAAGAACATCGGATTACGATTCACCGACGCCGCGGGCAGAGAACACACGCGCCTTGGGGAGTGCGTCCTCACCGTCTCTGGGCTGGAAGGCAGTCTGATCTATGCGTTGTCGGCCCCGTTGCGCGACACCATCGCCGCCAGCGGTGCAGCGGAAATCGAGATCGACCTGATCCCGGAGCGCGACACGACAAAGATCGCCGATCTGCTCGCCCGGCCGCGCGGACGTCGCTCGTTTTCCAGCCACTTGCACAGCAAGCTCGGCTTGAGCGGAGCCCGCGCCGCGCTGCTGCGCGAACTGACACGGCCCGAGGAACTGCTCGACCCGGTCCGCGCGGCCACCCGCATCAAGGCCTTGCCGCTGACGCTGACACGCCCCCGCCCCCTGGACGAGGCCATCAGCTCCGCGGGTGGTATCGCGCTCGATGCCCTCGACCCGCACCTGATGGTCAGGCGTCTGCCCGGTGTCTTTTGCTGCGGCGAGATGCTCGACTGGGAAGCCCCCACCGGCGGTTATCTGCTGACTGGCTGCCTGGCCACCGGGCGTGCCGCCGGACAGGGCGTGCTCGCCTGGCTGACTCACGCGACCAGCCTGCACGAATGAGCTAGCCCCGCCACGCCGCAAACGCGGCAAACCCTGCCCAGGCCATCAGCAATGAACCCAGGACATGGGCCAACGCATGCACCGCAAGCCATCCCCACTCGCCCCGTTGCAATAGATGCAGCCCCTCGGCGGAAAAGGTCGAAAACGTCGTCAGCCCCCCCAGCAGGCCCGTCGTCAGGAACAACTTGAGGGCTGGCGCCAGCGTCGGTACCGCGTGCACGAATCCGAGCACGACGCCCATCAGAAAGCCGCCGAGCAGATTCGCCACCAGCGTGCCCAGCGGTAACCACACGAACAGCGGATTGAGCGCCAGTCCAAGCCCCCAGCGCATCCACGCCCCGATGGCAGCACCTGCCCCCACCGCGACGAACGAATGCCAGGTCAGCGGGGTGTTCATGCGACTGGTCGCGCCAACGTTTCTGACTGCGCTGCCGACGTAAGCACGGCTTCGGGTTCGGCCATCGCACCGTCCGCGCGAACGCCATCGGACAGATGCAGGGTTCGCGTCGGGAACGCGATCTGCGCGCCATGCGATTCGATGATCCGACCGACCTTGAGCAGTACGTCCTGCTTGATCTCATGAAACAAGACCCACTGCGTTGTCCGGGTAAACGTGTAGATCATGATGTCCAGCGAGGACTCGGAAAACTTGTTGAAATTGACGATCATGGTTTGATCCTGGGCGATCTCGCCATGCGCTCGCAGCATCGCCTTGATGTCCTCGACGATGGGTGCGACACATTGGAAGTCGTCGTAACGAACTCCAACCGTCTCGAAGATGCGGCGATGGGTCATCCGCGACGGGTTCTCGACGGTGACCTGCGTGAAAACCGCGTTCGGCACATACAAGGGCCTTCGGTCGAACGTGCGGATCCGCGTCACCCGCCAGCCGATGTCTTCCACCGTACCCTCGATCTCACGGTCGGGAGAACGAATCCAGTCCCCGATCGCAAACGGACGGTCGAGATACACCATGAGCCCGCCGAAAAAGTTCGCGAGCAGATCGCGCGCCGCAAAGCCCACCGCGATGCCACCGATGCCGCCGAAGGCAAGTACCCCGGAAACGGAAAAGCCCAGGCTTTGAAGACCGATCAGCCCCGCGGTGATGGCAACCGAAACCCGCAGCAGTTTGCCGATGGCATCGACCGTGGTGCGATCGACCTTGCGCCCGCGCGCGACCTGTCGCGCAATCAGACTGTCCTGCGCCTTGCGAATGAAGCGCAACAGGAACCAGGTTACACAGCCGATCACACCGACGGTGCGCGCTGGATCGAAGAACTCGAATATCGTCGCACCGGTATTGTCATGGAGGATGCGGATGGCAAAGGTCAGACCGACGATCCAGGCCAGTACCGTCAGCGGACGCCGCGCCGCCGACACCAGGGCATTGTCCCAGGGGGTGGCGGTGCGCCGGGTCCGCTCGTCAAGCTTGGCCAGAACCCGTCGCAGCGCGAAATTGAACACCACCACCGCGAGCACGACGATGAAGACCTGGAGGATCAGCGTCCATTCCGCATTGCCCCCGGTAATCACGTCGAGGACTTCCTTGAGCGCTTCTTCATCCATTACGATTACACTTCCATCCATTCGGCAACGACACGGCATTCTAACGCATGTCGACCCGCCATCTCTCGCCACTGGCTGCGTCGCCATGACGCCAGACAGCGAGGCCAAGGTGACGATCCACCCCCCACGCGCGTGCCGGCTCACGTTAAAATGCGCGTTTGCCCGCAGCAACCCCGAGGCCCATCCGTGTCCGACAACCCGAATTCCGCGCCGACCACTCCGGCACCCAGCAACTTCATCCGCAGCATCATCGACGAGGACAACCGCACCGGCAAATGGGAGGGGCGCGTCGAAACGCGCTTTCCGCCGGAACCCAACGGCTACCTGCACTACGGTCACGCCAAGTCGATCTGCCTGAACTTCGGTCTGGCGCAGACCTACGGCGGCGTCTGCCACCTGCGCTTCGACGACACCAACCCGGAGAAGGAAGAGCAGGAATATGTAGATGCCATCCTCGAGGCAGTGAGCTGGCTGGGCTTCGACTGGGGCAAGCACCTGTACTTTGCCTCCGACTACTTCGAAACCATGTACCAGTGTGCCGTCGGTCTGATCCAGGACGGCAAGGCCTACGTCGATTCGCTGTCCGCCGACGAGATGCGCCAGCACCGTGGCACCCTCACCGAACCAGGCACTGACAGCCCCTATCGCAATCGCAGCGTCGAAGAGAACCTCGATCTGTTCCGCCGCATGCGGGACGGCGAATTCGTCGAGGGCACGCACGTGCTGCGGGCGAAGATCGACATGGCCAGCCCCAACATCAACTTGCGTGACCCGGTGATCTATCGCATCCGCCGCGTTGCCCACCATCGCACCGGCGACCGCTGGTGCGTCTATCCGCTGTACACCTTCGCTCACCCCATCGAGGATGCCATCGAGAGCATCACTCACTCGATCTGCACCCTCGAGTTCGAAGATCAGCGCCCGTTCTACGACTGGCTGCTCGACGCGCTCGCCGACATCGGCATGTTCGCGCGCCCGCTGCCGCAGCAGATCGAGTTCGCGCGACTCAATCTCACCTACGTGGTGCTGTCCAAGCGCAAGCTGGTGCAACTGGTCACCGAAGGGCACGTCGCCGGCTGGGACGACCCACGCCTGCCAACGCTGATCGGTGCGCGCCGGCGCGGGTTTACCGCCGAAGGCTTCCGCCTGTTCGCCGAACGTATCGGTGTCTCCAAGGCCGACTCCTGGATCGACATGAGTGTGCTCGAGGAGTGCATGCGCGAGCACCTCAACGACGCTGCCGAACGCCGGGTAGCGGTGCTCGATCCGCTCAAGCTGGTGATCACCAATTATCCCGAGGGGGAGCACGAACAGTGCGAGGCCCCCAACCACCCGCTGAAGCCGGAACTGGGCAAACGCGAGATGCCCTTCGGCCGCGAGCTGTGGATCGAACGCGAAGACTTCATGGAAGAGCCGGTCAAGGGCTTTCGCCGCCTCTATCCGGGCAACATGGTTCGTTTGCGCTACGGCTACGTGGTCAAATGCACCGGCTGCGAAAAGGACGCCGACGGCAACGTCACCGCGGTGCTCGCCGAATACCTGCCGGACTCGAAAAGCGGCACCCCCGGCGCCGACACCTACAAGGTCAAGGGCAACCTGCACTGGGTGTCGGTAGCGGACGGCTATCGCGCCGAGATTCGCCTCTACGACCGGTTGTTCAACTACCCGTATCCCGGTGCCCGACGCGAGGGCGACGCCGAAGGCGTCGAGCGCAGCTTCATCGATGACATCAACCCCGACTCGATGCGCGTCATCGAAGCATGGCTGGAACCGTCACTGCACTACGCGCGGCCCGAAGAACGCTTCCAGTTCGAACGCCACGGTTACTTCGTCGCCGACCGGGTGAGCTCACGCGACGGGTTACCGGTATTCAACCGCACGGTCACGCTCAAGGACTCGTGGGCCAAGGCGAAGGGCTGAAACGGGCTATACAGCATGCCCCCAAGGGAAACGGCTCCCACCGTTTCCACCGCCGCCCCGGAGGGCGGCGGAACTTCAGGTGGGTCGGGCTCTTCCTCTCTCGAATAGAGGACAAGCCACCGATACCGATAACAACATGGTGATACCCGCGTCGGGAGCCCGCTCGGGATCAGGAGCGATCGTTCCTCTGATTCTCCGTCGGGCCGGCCGCGGATGGAGAAGAGTTGTCTTCTGCGCTCCCACCGACCGGCGACGATGACGCAGACGTTTGCGTTGGTAGCCCCACAGCCCCGCCCGGCGGAGCCACGGGGGCAGCAATCGATACACCATCTCCACGTGCAGCGGTCAGCCTCGTTTCCTCGACGACGCGGCCTGACGCGGTGTCTTCACCACCCGAAACGGTTTGCGTGCCTGAGCGCCCCCAGGGATCTGCCTCGAGCCGCTCATCCTCGATGACATTGCCCAGCTTGCCGACCACCGGCTTGATGTCGGCATGGTAGGCTGCGCGGCTGACGGCGTGCGCAGCCAGCGGCGCGGTGACCAGGACCGCCATCAAGGCAAACAAGGCCTCCATCGTCGCCTCGCCGGAGGTCGCCGCGGCAACCCCTGCCAGCACCAGCACCGCCCCGAGTGCTCCGGCCTTGCTCGCCGCGTGCATGCGGCTGTAGCAATCCGGCAGACGCAGAACTCCGATAGCCCCGAGCAGGCAGAACAGCCCACCGGCCAGAATCAAAACCATCGACAGCCACGGTAACAACGAACCGCCGCTCATTGTCGTCCCTCCTCTTCCTCACCGTCCAGCCCCGCACGTTCGCGGCGATTCTGTTCACTCTTGCGAAACAGCGGTGCAAAAGCGACCGTGCCGAGAAACGCCACCAGCGACAACACCACCGCAACGTCGAGAAACACGATCTGACCGCTGATCATCGCACCCAGGGCGACCGCCGCCACACCGACCAGCGTCAGCGCGTCGATGGCAACCACCCGATCCGGTCCGGTTGGCCCCTTGAGCAGGCGCACCACGATGATCACCGCGCTGATACCAAGCATCAGGACCACCAGTGGAATCACCCAGAACGCCCCCACCATGTCCATCGTCATGGCCGGCCCTCCATCACGTCAGCTCCGCATCCATTCACGGAACGCGGCTTGCAGCATGCCTTGTTCATCAACTTGATTCTCCCGCATGGGCACCCGCCAGCCGTTCCGGATGCATCCAGTCAAGCAGGCGCCGCTCGAGTTCGCGGATGCCGAGCTCGACCTTTTCGGCCGACTCCGCATCCAGTGCATGAATATAAAGCTCTCCGGTCTCGGGGACGTAGTCGAGCGCCATCGTCCCCGGTGTCAGCGTCAGCAACAGACCAATCATCGTCGCCACCCCCTCACGCTTGTCCTCCAGCGTCATCTTGATCACCGCCGGAGAGGGAGACACCTTGCTGGCGACTACCAGGCGCGCGACATCGACACTGGCCTTGACGATCTCCATCGCGAACCAGCACGCAAAACCAACACCCAGTTCGAGCCGGGTCAGATAGGTCCCAACCTGAATCAGGCGTGCGCCCAGGCGCAGCACCAGATAGACCAGCACGAATGCACCGACGATGCCCATCGGATTGAGGGCGTTGGCGAATGCGGCAATCCCCACCGCGACCAGAATATGCAAGCCCAGCATGTCAGCGACCTCCCGGATGCGTGACCGCATCGAAATACGTGGTCGGCGCGGCCAGTTGCCCGGCAGCGGCCACTGCATACTCCATGACCGGCCCGGCGCCCAGACCGATCAGCACGGTCAGCGCCGCCAGTCCGGACACAGCCCACCACCCCCAGCGCAGATTGCCGTCGTCGTGAATCGCCTGCTCCCCCTTCGGATGCGCCTTGAGAAAGGTCTCGTTCCAGATCTTGCTCATCGACAGCAAGGTGAAGATGCCGGTGAGCAAGGCCACCCCGGCCGCCCACCAGAACCCGTCCGCCAGACTCGCCTTGACCAGCACGAACTTGGCCCAGAAGCCGGACAGCGGCGGGATCCCGGCCAGCGAGAGGGCCGGAATCGCAAACAGGATCGCCAGCCACGGCGCCTTGGCATACAGACCACCCATTGCGGCAAGGCGTTCGGAACCGGTCATGCGGGCGGCGATACCGCCGATGAAGAACAGGTTGGCCTTCACCACGATATGGTGGATCAGATAGAACACCGCACCCGCGATTGCCAGCGGACTGGCCAGCGCCAGTCCCAGAATCATGTAGCCGACCTGGCTGACGATGTGAAACGAGAGAATGCGCCGGATCTCGTTCTGCGCCGCGGCGCCGAGCACCCCGACCAGCATGGTCGCGCACGCCACCCACAACAGCACCTCGTGCACATAACCGTACTCCGGCCACATCAGCGTGACCAGGCGAATCATTGCGTATACCCCGACCTTGGTCAGCAGGCCGGCAAACAGCGCCGATACGGGTGTCCAGGCCACGTGATACGACGCCGGCAGCCAGCCGAACACCGGAAACAGCGCCGCCTTGATCGCGAACGAGAGCAGCATCAGCACCACCGCCATCGTCGCCGCCGGCGGCGCCTCGCCGGCACGGAAGATCAGGCCGAGTTCGCCCATGTTGAGCGTTCCGGTCGAGCTGTAGACCAGCCCCGCCGACAGCAGGAACACCAGCGTCGCGAGCAGGTTGAGCACCAGATACGTCATCGTGCCCGCCAGCCGTCGGCGCCCGCCGCCGAGTGCGATCAGCGCGAACGAGCCGATCAGCAGCACCTCGAACCAGACGTAGAGGTTGAACACGTCGGCGGTGATGAAGGCGCCGCACACGCCCGCCAGCAGGCCATGCACGAAGACGTGGAAATTGCGCAGCACATCCGGGTTGCTTTCGCGCACCAGACCGTACATCACGGTCGCCAGACCGATGATGCCCGTGATCGCCACCATCGCCGCCGACAAGCGGTCGATCACGACGGTGATGCCATACGGTGCCTGCCAGCCCCCCAGTTGGGCGGAGAGCACGACATCGTCGGCCGCGAGACCAACCAGGCGCAGGCCGACCAGCACCAGCGCGATCGCACCGATCACGCTGACCACCTTCACCTGCTGATGATACGGGCGCAGCACGACGCCGATGAGCATGGTCACCAGCGGGATGACCACCGGAGAGACGACGAGCGCGCTCATCGCTTCACCTCCTCGTAGTCGTGATGACGATCGGCATCGTCCTGATGTACCTGCAAACCGACCTCCTCATCGTCCGGCGCCTCCTGTTCGGTGACCTCGGTGACACGGTCGGTGGTGGTGATGCCGTGGCTCTCGCGCACGCTCTTGAGCACCGCGAGCGCAAACGCGAAGAGACCGAAGCCGATCACAATGGCCGTCAGCACCAGCGCCTGGGGCAAGGGGTTGGCCGGATCAGGCGGCACCGACGTGGCGGTCACGAACGCCGCCTCGCTCCCCGAGAAACGTCCCGACGTCAGCACGCCGAGGTTGATGGCGTTGCCGAGAATGGCCACGCCGAGCACGACACGAATCAGGTTGCGGTCGAGCAGCAACCACATGCCGATACCGGCCAGACCGCCAGCGGTCAGGGCAGCAAGCCACTCCATATCAGATCTCCACGGCCGTCGTCGCGCAGGACGATGGCGAAAAAGGAATCGAACGGATCGCGCCGGACGAGCAATGCGAACGGTACTTCCGCACCCGATCGCCGGCGGCACTTTCCGCTGCGGCACGCAGCCGCTCGCAGTGGGGCGCGGTCAGCGCGCTCCACGAGGACAGGCGTTTCGACATCACACCGGCCTCCCCGCGAGACGCTGCATCATGTGCATCACCGACCCGAACACGGTCAGGAACACGCCGATGTCGAACAGCAACGGCGTTCCCAGCGGCAGGCCAAGCGGCAGAATCCACAGCCCCTTGAGAAACTCGTGACCCAGCAGCAGCCCGATGATACCGGCGCCGACGGCGCAGGCCAGGCCGACCCCGACCAGCAAAGTCGGCCGCACCCACATCAGCGCACGCGCCTGATAGTTGCCGAAGGTCAGCACCACGAGGATGAACCCCACCGCCGCCACCAGGCCGCCGATAAAGCCCCCACCCGGAAGGTTGTGACCACGCCACAGCAGCACCAGCGACACCAGTACCAGCATGCCCGCCAGCGGGCGAATGGCATGACGCAGCATGACCGAACCGAACTCGGGTTCGCCCTTGCGCGTCATTTCGGTGAGTTGACCACCGCCCAGCAGCGTTGCCGCCGCCAGCGCGGCCAGCGCCACCACCACGATCTCGCCGAGCGTGTCGAAGGCGCGGAAGTCGACCAGGATGACGTTGACCACGTTGCCGCCCTTGCCACCCGGATAACTGTTCTGCACGTACCAGTCGGCAATGTTGCCGGCCAGTGGCACGTTTACCGCGACCAGCAGCGCCACCGCGATGGCCACGCCAAACAGCACCGAAATCAGGATGTGCGCGGCGCGCGAGATCGCCCCTTCCTCGGCCACCCGCGGAATCGCCGGCATGCTGCGCAACACGAACGCGAGAAACACCACCGTCAGGGTTTCGACCATGAGCTGGGTGGTTGCCACGTCGGGCGCGTTCGCCGCCAGAAAGAACAGCGCCAGCCCCAGGCCGCTGGCGCCAAGCGCGGCCACCAGCGCCAGGCGGCCGCGCATCACCGCCGCCGCGCCGGCACCGGCCAGCGCAAGCACGCTGCCCATCACCGCCGGGGCGTTCAGCGCCGAGTAGGCCGCCCCGGTGAATAATCCGGGGCCGCCCGCGGTGACCACCGCAAACACCGACGTGATCAGCACCAGCGCGAGCAAGGTCAGGTGCAGCCGCAGGGAACCGTGCTGGAATCCGCTGGCGACGAAACCCGCAAACTTGAAGACCTTCTTCAGGAAACGATCCCAGATCAAGTCGCCACTGACGCCCCAGAACAGCCGCCAGCGCGCGATATGCAGGCGGACCTGATGGCGATACTGATAGAACGCCACCCCCAGCGCGACCGTGACCAGACTGGTCAGCAGGGCCGGCGTGATGCCGCCCCAGAGGTAGAGATGGACTTCGATGTCGCCGCGCGCCACCGACTGCACGGCGGCATTCACCAGCCAGGTTTCCGGCCAGTGATTCCAGGCACCGAGGAGGAATCCGCCCACCGCCAGCAACATCGGCCCCAGCCACATCGGCACGGCGACCTCGTGCGGCTCACGCGGATAGCGCCCCTGCGGACCGAGGAAGGTTCGGATGAACACCAGCCCCGCGGCCGCCAGCAACAACGCGTTGGTGACGATCATCGCGATCACGACGACCCAGCCGGTCAAGCCCATCTGGATCAGTCCTGCGTAGGCGAACTCCTTGGCGATGAAGCCGAAGAACGGCGGCAGACCGGCATTGGAAAACGCCGCGAGCGCCACCGCAGCCCCAGTCAGGGGCATGATCTTGAGCAGCCCGCCCAGGCGCGACAGCTCGCGCGTTCCGGTCGAATGATCGACCGCGCCGACCGCCATGAACAACGCGCCCTTGTACAACGAATGCGCAAGCAGGTAGAGGACGAAGGCCTGCAGGCCGTAGGTCGTGTTGGTGCCGATCAACATGGTCAGCTGGCCGAGCACGGTCACCGTGGTATAGGCCAGCAAGCGCTTCAGGTCGGTCTGACGTATCGCCAGTACTGCACCAACGACGGCCGTCGTCGCACCGAAGATCACCAGAATGGTGCTCCAGCCCATTTCGCCCCCCATCACCGGGTTGAGGCGAGCCATCAGGTACACACCGGCCTTGACCATTGTCGCCGAGTGCAAATAAGCGGACACCGGCGTCGGCGCGTTCATCGCGTTCGGCAACCAAAGGTGGAACGGCACCTGCGCCGACTTGGTGAAGCAGCCGATCAGCACCAGCACCATGATGCCGTAGTACAGCGAACTGGCCTCGACCGCGGCGATGTCGATCTCGGAGAAGCGCCAGCCCTCGCCCGCGATACCCAGCAACACCAGCCCCGCGAGCAGCGCAAGTCCGCCCCCGCCGGTGATCAGCAGGGCCTGCAACGCCGCGCGGCGCGACACCGATTTCTCGTGCTGGAAGCTGATCAGCAGAAAGGAGGCAACGCTGGTGAGTTCCCAGAAGACGAACATCACGATGAGATCGTCGGCCAGCACCAGGCCGAGCATTGCCATCATGAACAACAGAAGATAGGCGTAGAAGCGCCCCAGATGATGGTGATCCGACAGATAGCCGCCAGCGTACAGCACGATCAACGCGCCAATACCGCAAATCAATAGCGCGAACAGCAACGACAGCCCGTCCAGGCGCATCGCCACGTCGATCCCCAGCGCCGGCACCCAGGCCAGCGAGGCCGTCACCACCTCGCCGCCGGCCACCACCGGAATCTGCATCGCGAACCAGATGAAGGCCACCAGCGGCACCGCCGCCAGCAGCCAGCCCGCGCGGTCGTCCAGACGGCGCGCCAGCGCCGGCGCGAACAACGCGGTCAGCGCGATTGCGAAAACCGCGCTCAGCATCGCGTCCACCACCAGCCAGTACTACGGCACAGGTTCAGTTGCATCAGATATCCTCCCAATCCAGGTGTCGTCCCCGATATGCAAAAACCGGGCCGACCAGACCACCGCATCCGGGCAATCGACATTCTTCTTGCGCCCGTCGCAGCATGCGCGCGGCAGACGGCCACTTCCACCCGCGCGAGCGAAACATCCGACCAGCCTGGCTCGAACGGGTTCCGTTTTTACTCGCGCAACATTCCATTCGTTTCGCACGGGTTCACCCCGATCAACGGCATTCACCGCGTGGCCGGAGCTGCTGCCCACGGCCGCCCCGCCGCGACGCCACTCTTTTCATCCGCTGGCGGTCGAGCCGGTTTCGACGGGCGCTCGCGGCCCGGCGGCGTCGGGACGCGTTTCATCGTCTGTCCGATCCAGCGGTCGAGTCTGCCCCAAAGTGCACAAACGGGACAATAGGGTAAACCACAATGCCGCCCCGAGGACCAAAGCTTGATCTCGGTCAACAGAAGTGGAACCCGGGCCGCACGCCGTCGCCTGCACGACTAAGCTTGAATCAGGGTGAAGCATCGACATTCACCATGGAGGAGATCATGAGTTTCTTCGACTCACCGATAGGCCGCTGCGAAGCCGTACACGAAATGGTCCTGCTCGACGAGACCCAGCGCGAATGCGCTCGCGAACACGGCTGCCCACCGGACCGCGTGTGCCCCCTTGAAGCCTACTTCGAGGACGAATCCACACGTGCGCCCGCACCGGGGACGATCGACCACCCGCGCTCAGCCACGACCACGCCGGTCTGACGCACCTCGCGCACCGGGGAATCTCCGGTCGCCAGCGGGCTTCCGCCCCCCGCGGGAGTCGGGGGACGATGTGGCCGAGTTCGGGGCCGACCCACGCACGCGCTCCTCTCGAGCCCGCGGCGGCGTCGAACCACGCCCATCGACCTTTCGCGATGCCTCCCCGAGGCGGTCGAAATCACGGGATGGGTCGCGCCGATCCTCGCCGATCTTCTCGAACGACTCGTCCTCGCGAAGATAACGCCACTGCCCTAGCGGCAAGTCGCCAAGACGCACGCCACCGATTCGCACCCGCTTCAACCCAATCACCCGCAGGCCGACCAGTTCGCACATTCTGCGAATCTGGCGCTTGCGCCCTTCGCGAAGCACGAAACGCAGTTGGTCTTCGTTGATCCACTCCACGCGCGCACGGCGCAGCTTGCGACCGTCGAGTTCGAGGCCGTGATTGAGCAAGGCCAGGCCATCGTCCGACAGACGTCCTTCGACACGCACGATGTACTCCTTGTCGACCTTGGAGTCCTCACCGATCAACGTCCGCGCGATCCGCCCATTCTGGGTCAACACCAGCAGTCCGGTCGAATCGATGTCCAGCCGTCCCGCCGGCGCCAAACCCTTTAGCTGAGAAGGATGAAAACGCTGAGCGGTCGCGCGATCGAACTGGTTGTCCGCACCGATCAGGCTTACCGCCGGCTCGTAACCCGGTTCCGGCTGCCCCGATACATACCCGACTGGTTTGTGCAACAAAATGGTAACTTGCGCCGCCTGGCGCCGGCTCGCCTCCGGGGCAAGCTCGATGCACACATCCGGGTCGACCCGCGTGCCCAGTTCACTGACACGAACACCATCGACCACAACCCAGCCTCGCTCGATGAATCCATCGGCTTCACGGCGCGAACACAACCCCCTCGACGCCATGAGCTTGGACAGTCGCACGCCTTGTTCCGCCCCGTCACCAACCGCAACGGACTCGGAACGCGTCGAAGTCGCCCCGGTTTCGCCCCGAGGGCCCTCGCCGCGCGATCGCTGAACAGATGGGACTCGCTTTCCACCAGCGCCCCGGGGCGCCCCCAGCTTCGGGCCACCGGTCCGAAAACGCGATCGAAGCCCCGGTCGCTCCTCGTCCGTGGGACCATCGGGATTCGTGGTGGCCGAACGTTTCTTCAGCGTCAGCGTGCTCTCATTCCGCGGCCGCTCTGTTTCGGCCGCGCGCGCCCTGGCCGGATCGTGATCATCGGCGGCACGCCCGGGGGCGCCCTCGGTCTGCTGCTCGGCCGACGTGTCGGTGGTCCCGGACCGGCGTTCGCGCGCCTTCACGGATGGGAATGAACTGGAGGACTTGGTCACGATAAACCACGACATGAAGTTGGGAATGTTCCGCCGACTATAGCACCCCGAAACGCAAACCGCCCCGCCGAACCGCCTCTCCCCGCGCGCTCTCGAGAACACGCTGGGCCGCCTCATGCCTTGTTTCCGCCTCGCGGGGCAGAAAGGGCATTGGACGCTTCCCGGGGGCCCTCCCAAGAACACGCCTGGTCGCCTCAAGTTTTCTTGCCTCCTCGGTGAGCGCCGCAGGGTCGCAGCACCGGCCGGTGGCGGCGGAACACTCTAGCTCCAGGATCTCGGGAAAGTTCACGCCAGACGGTTTCGCGGTCTGCCGGCGAAAAACGCCTCCAGATTGTCGATCACCTGGTCGGCAAGTGCCTGCATCGCCTGCGCGGACGCCCAGGCCATGTGCGGCGTGACGATCAGATTGGGAATGCCCGGCGCAAGCAGTACGTTGCCGTCGCGTGGCGGTTCGCTGGACAGCACATCGACTGCGGCGCCAGCGATACGACCTTCGCGCAAAGCCTCCGCCAGCGCCGGCTCGTCGACGATCCCGCCCCGGGCGGTATTGATCACGACGGCGTCGCGCTTCATCCGGGCAAGCTCGCCGGCACCGATCAAGCCCCGGGTCTCTTCATTGAGCGGACAATGCACGGAAAGCACGTCGGCCTCGCGCAGCACAGTATCGAACGAAACCCGTCCCTCGCGGGGCCTCGCCGCACCTTTGCGGTCTGCAAATATCACCTTCATGCCAAAGGCGGTGGCCAGGCGCGCAACTCCGCTGCCGAGGTCTCCCCCGCCAATGATACCCAGCGTGGCACCATGCAGATCCCGTACCGGGTGATCGAACAGGCAGAAGGTATCCGCCCCGGCCCAGCGCCCCGCCCCGACGTCGGCTGCGTAGTTGAACAGACTCCGGCGCAACGCCAGCATCAGCATCATGACGTGCTCCGGCACGGTCTCCACCGCATAGCCTCGCACGTTCGAAACCACCACCCCGCGCGCCGTGCAGGCCGCCAGATCGACGTTGTCCGCGCCGGTGGCGGCAACCGCGATCATCTTGAGATCGGGAAGCGCCGCCAGATCTTCAGCGTCGATGCGCACTTTATTGACGACGGCAATCGCGGCACCACGCAGACGCTGTCGTACCTGCTCACGGGAACTGACCGGATAAGCCACCCACTCGTGGTCAAACGCGGGCGCCCTGAAGGATGCCTTCACGGAATCCTGTTCCAGAACGACGATTCGCAACCCCATCTGTCACCCTCCCTCGCATTGCACGTTGTTTCACTAGGCGAAACCAGGCCGGCCGGTTAGACTTCGCGGATCACCAAACCATGCAGTGTAACAACGTGACAAGTTCTCCCGAAACCAAGAACGAGACCCGCAACCCGATTCAGGTGGTCGAGCGCATGATGAAGCTGCTCGATGTCCTCGCACATCACTCCGACCCGGCGCCGCTCAAGCAGGTAGCGCAGGAAAGCGGCCTGCATCCGTCCACCGCGCACCGCATTCTCGGTGCGATGGCGCAAAGCGGCTTCGTCGAGCGCGGCGACGGCGGCACCTATCGGCTCGGCATTCGTCTTCTCGAACTGGGTTCACTCGTGAAGTCCAGGATTTCGCTTCGTGAAACGGCGATGCCGTTCATGCTCAAACTGCACGCGGAAACCGGCGAGAGTGTCAATCTCGGCATCCGCGACCGCGACGAAATCGTCTATGTCGACCGCACTTCCAGTGGTCGCTCAGCGGTGCGCGTGGTCCATATCGTGGGTGCGCGCGCCCCGCTGCACACGACCGCATCGGGCAAGCTGTTTCTCGTCGAGGACGGCGTGGACAAGGTACGGGAGTACGCGCGCCGCACCGGACTACCGGGCTCCACACCGGCTTCGATTACCGATCTGAACGCGCTGGAGAAGGAACTGGACAAGGTACGACGCCACGAAGTGGCATTCGACCTCGATGAAGTGGAAGCGGGTGTGCGGTGCATCGCCGCAGGCATTCACGACGACACGGGTGCGCTGGTCGCCGGTCTGTCCCTGTCTACGCCTTCGGAGCGCTTCAATCCCGACTGGGCGCCGCTGGTGCGCAGCACGGCCGCCGAAATCTCGCGCACACTGGGTTATGTGCGACGCGACGGTAGGAACTGAAAACCCCCGGCCCCCGCAGCCAAGACTCAGCCACCACGCCCACTCACCCCGGCCGCGGCTACACGCTGCACCCCACCGGTCTCGAGCCAGTGCTTGAGCCGTTTGGCATCGGCAACCCGGGTATAGGTCGCATCGGCATTGAGCAATACCATGATCACCGGCTCACCGCCGATCCAGGTCTGCATCACGAGGCAGCGACCCGCCTCGCGAATGAAACCGGTTTTGGAAAGACTGACGCTCCAGTCTGGTTCACGCACCAGCGAGTTTGAATTGCCGTAGCGCAGGGTACCGCCATTGACTCGAACGTAACGCTCGTTGGCGGTCGAGAATTCACGGATCAACGGGTAGGCCGACGCCGCCGAGACCAGCTTGATCAGATCCTGGGCACTTGCGACGTTACGCGGATCGAGACCGGTGCTGTCGGCGAACCGGGTGTTCCACATACCGATCATGCGCGCCTTCACATTCATGGCCTCGATGAAGGCCTGGCGACCGCCCGGATAGTGCCGTGCGAGCGCGGAGGCGGCGCGGTTCTCCGATGACATCAGCGCGAGATGCAGCATTTCCTCGCGGGTCAGACGCGCACCGATCGGCAGGCGCGAACCGGTCCCCTTGAGGCGATCGATGTCGTCATTGGTAACGGTCAGCACCTCGGAAAGGCTCTGGCGCGCGTCCAGCACCACCATGGCCGTCATCAGTTTGGTGATCGAGGCGATCGGCACCACACGATCGGCGGCGCGCTCGGAAATGACCTGGCCGGTATTCTGGTTGGCCACGACGAACGCCGCCGAGCCAAGCACGGGATTTCCGTATCGGTCCAGTTGCACCTGAATGGAGTTGCCGCGCTGCTGAGCAAGCGCCTGACCCACCCCCACCTGCAAGAACGCAAACAGGACGACTGCCGAGAAGAGCGCACGAGAGAACATGGAGCGACCCGAGAAAGAAACAAGTTGAAAACAGCAACACTCGTTTACATTCTTAACGAAATTAAAAAGATAGCAAGTATTTTTAAAGTTTTTTCTTAACTTTCTGCGAACCGGGCATCGAAACACCCGGTTTCTTGCCGTCCTGCGGTCGCTGAGGAGTAAGATAACCCGTTTGCGCCAATGGGAACAACCCCGCAATCACGACTTTGGTTGTAGATTGCCGGGACGCGTCCCACCCTTTGCTTCAGCCAAGCCTGAGAAATGCCGCCACCTCGTCCCGGCGGGCGAGCGTATCCTGGTAGCCGAGCTTGATCAGGGCCCGGGTGAATCCCGGCTCGAACAGGAGATACGACAGCAGCGTAGACCCCTCTCGCCGCATCGCACCCACGCCACGCAGCACCAGCCGCAGTGCGAGCGGCAATTCGTTGCGATGACGTCCGGCGATCGCATCGAGTCGCTGCGATGGCGAAATGACCAGGGTTTCGATCGGCCTCAGTTGCACACCAGCGGCCTTGCGCTGTGTCTCGGTAAAGGCACCGAGGGTTTGGTTGATGCGCTCCAGGCGCTCGAGGTCCACCGCGAGACTGTCGAGAAAGATGCTCGACATCGCGTGTCCGGCGATTTGCGCGGGTGACGGATACCCCTCGGAGCGCTGACGCCCTTCTTCCGCCAGTCGCCCGGATCCGATCACGAGAATGCGCGATGCCCCCAGATGGATCGCCGGACTGATCGGGGCAAGCTGGCGCATCGACCCATCGCCGAAGTACTCACGGTTGATTCGTTGCGCCGGAAAGACGAAAGGAATGGCACTCGTAGCCAACAGGTGCTCGACCCGGATCCGGGTGCGCACCCCGATGCGCTGGGCCCTTCGCCACGGATCGACACCGGACCTCGCCTGAAAGAAAGCGAGACTTTCACCCGAGGAATATCCGGACGCAGACACGCTGAGGGCATGCAGGTGTCCGGCATCAATCCCACGCTGAATCGCATCGAAGTCCAGCACCCTCTGCAGCAGATCGTGCAACGGCCGGTTATCGAGCAGGGAGCGCGGGGTCTGACGGATTGCCCAGCCAAAGGACAAGGCAGCCCCCCATCGGGCACCGGTCGCCAGCAGGGCCGCCACATCGGACCGGTAGACATGATGCACGTGAAAGTTTCGCCAGATCCACGCAAGCTTGCGTACTGCTGCCGAGAAATCCTCCGAAAACACCGCCAGCGCAACGGCATTGATGCCCCCCGCTGAGGTGCCGCACAGAATCGGAAACGGATTACCCGGCCGACGGCCGCGAATCTCCCGAATCGCGGAAAGCACGCCGACCTGGTACGCCGCACGCGCGCCCCCGCCGGTCAACACCAGTGCAGCCCTGTCCGAACGCATGCGGCCTCCGGCTTCTCACGATGACGTCCCCATCATGCCACATCAGTCTTCCGGTTGTACCGCCTCCACGCTGGTCAGCGCAGTCATGTTGATGATGCGCCGCACCGTGGTCGACGGAGTGAGAATGTGCACCGGTTTTGCGGCGCCGAGCAGGATCGGACCGATCGTCATGCCCTCCCCGGCTGCCGTCTTGAGCAGATTGAAGGCGATGTTGGCCGCATCGAGGGTCGGAAAGATGAGCAGATTGGCCGATTCGCGCATCCGCGCGTTGGGGAAGATCTGCAGGCGCAGTTCGGCGTCGAGCGCCGAATCGCCGTGCATTTCACCCTCCACCTGCAATTCGGGATGGCGCGCATGCAGCAGTTGCAACGCGCGACGCATCTTCTCGGCCGTCGGCGATTGAGCGCTGCCGAACGAAGAGTGGGACAACAGGGCGATTCGCGGCTCGACACCAAATCGCCGGACCTCCTCCGCGGCCAGTACCGTCATCTCGACCACCTGCTCGGGCGTCGGATCATAGTTGACGTAGGTATCGGCAAGAAACAGCGTGCGTCCGGGCAGGTTCAGCACGTTAACGGTATACAGGTCGTTTACCCCGGGCTTGCGTCCGAGCACGGTCTCGATGAACTCGCGGTGCAGCGCGTGGATACCCACCGTACCGCAGATCAGTCCGTCACCGTAACCGAATTTCAGCAACAGCGCCCCGATCAGCGTCGAACGACGGTGGACTTCCTTCTTGGCGAACTCCACCGACACGCCGCGACGCTCCATCAGTTCGTGATAATGTTGCCAGAGCTCCTTGAAGCGCGGATCGGAATCCTGATTGACCAGTTCGAAGTCCCGGTCGGCCACCATTCGCAAACCGAAACGCTCGATGTTGTTCTGGACCACCTCAGGTCTTCCGATCAGGATCGGTCGCGCCAACCCTTCATCGATCACGGTCTGCACCGCGCGCAACACCTTCTCGTGCTCGCCCTCGGCAAAGATGATGCGCTGGGGCGACTTGCGCGCGGCGGCAAAAACCGGCTTCATGATCAGGCCGGATTGCCAGACCATGTTGTTGAGCTGACCGCGATAGGCCTCCCAGTCTCCGATCGGCCGGGTCGCCACCCCCGACGCCATGCCGGCCTCGGCCACGGCCGGCGCGATCTTGACGATCAACCGCGGATCGAACGGTCGGGGAATGATGTAATCCGGGCCAAAACCCGAAACCTTCTCGCCATAGGCCGCGGCGACGATGTCACTTTGCTCGGCGCGCGCCAACTCGGCAATGGCCTTGACCGCGGCGAGCTTCATCTCGTCGGTGATCGTCGTAGCCCCGACGTCGAGCGCACCGCGGAAGATGAACGGAAAGCACAGGACGTTATTGACCTGGTTCGGATAATCCGAGCGGCCAGTGGCGATGATGGCATCGTTGCGCACCGCCTTGACTTCGTCGGGAAGGATTTCCGGGCGTGGATTGGCAAGCGCGAGAATCAGCGGGTTGGCACCCATCTTGGCAACCATCTCGGGCTTGAGCACTCCGCCAGCGGACAACCCCAGGAACACGTCGGCATCGGCGATGACTTCTCCCAGTGTGCGCGCATCGGTCTTCTTCGCGTAGCGCGCCTTGATCGGATCCATGAGCGTCGTCCGTCCTTCGTAGACCACGCCCTCGATATCGGTCACCCAGATGTTCTCGACCGGGATGCCGAGCATCTCGAGCAGCCCCAGGCAGGCGAGCGCCGCCGCGCCAGCGCCCGAGGTCACCAGTTTGACCTTGGAGAGGTCCTTGCCCTGAAGAAAAAGGCCGTTGAGCACGGCTGCGCCAACAACGATCGCTGTGCCGTGCTGATCGTCGTGAAATACCGGGATCTTCATCCGCTCGCGCAACCTGGACTCGATATAGAAGCACTCGGGCGCCTTGATGTCCTCGAGATTGATGCCTCCAAACGTCGGTTCAAGCGCTGCGATCATGTCGATGAGCTTGTCCGGATCCGGCTCGTCGATCTCGAGGTCGAACACGTCGATCCCCGCGAACTTCTTGAACAGCACGCCCTTGCCTTCCATCACCGGCTTGGCGGCAAGCGGGCCGATGTTGCCCAAACCAAGCACCGCCGTGCCGTTGGTGACCACACCGATGAGATTCGATCGCGCGGTCAGGGTAGCCGCTTCGGACGGATCCTCGACGATTGCATCGCAGGCGGCGGCAACGCCGGGTGAATACGCAAGCGAAAGGTCGCGCTGATTGGTCAGCACCTTGGTCGGCGTCACCGCAATCTTCCCGGGTCGCGGGTTGCGATGGTAATCAAGCGCCGCCTGCCGAATCAATTCATCCATGGTCTCATCTCCGATCCATTCTCTATTGGTTTTGCCGCTACACCGTGGCTACGGTTCGCAAAGTCGCCAAACCATGCCAATAACCACGCTCATCTCGTATCGTGATAAATCAGTTCATATGGCAGGATACGTCATTTCACCTTGAGGGCCAACACGTAACATCCACAAGTCCGTACGACGCACACAGCAGTTTCCGACCGTACTCCGGCCATGGCATAATATTAGGCTTTCGGCGACTGCTGTTAACCCGGAGTTTCCACAAGTCGCCCGACCGGGAGCCGGCCACCGCCCTCCTGGTCGCGATGGCGTCGAGCCCTTGACGCGCCCGCCATTGCCGCCGGTTTCGCTTTTGCAACCTGGAGAGTTCCACACAATGAACCAACGCGCTTCCGAGGCCGCAGTGGCCGCCGCTCCCGATTACGTCCGTCACGAGGGCCTGAAGAAATGGGTCGCCGAGATCGCCGCGCTGACCGAACCCGATCAGGTCGTATGGTGCGACGGATCGCAGGAAGAGTACGATCGCCTGTGCGCGGAGATGGTCGAATCGGGAATGCTGATCAAGCTCAATCCCGAGAAGCGCAAGAACTCGTATCTTGCCTGGTCGGACCCTTCCGACGTCGCGCGCGTCGAAGACCGGACCTTCATCTGCACCCCGGACAAGAGCGACGCTGGCCCCACCAATAACTGGGAAGACCCTGCGGTCATGCGTGAAACCCTCAACGGCCTGTTCAAGGGTTGCATGCACGGGCGCACCATGTACGTGATCCCGTTCTCGATGGGGCCACTCGGCAGCCCCATCGCGCATATTGGCGTGGAGATCAGCGACAGCCCCTACGTTGTCACCAACATGCGGACCATGACGCGCATGGGTCGCGGCGCGCTCGAAGTGCTCGGCAGTGACGGTGAGTTCGTCCCCTGCGTGCACTCGGTCGGCGCTCCGCGGGCTGGTGGAGAAAAGGACAGCCGCTGGCCGTGCAATCCGGACACCAAATACATCGTGCATTTCCCGGAAACACGCGAGATCTGGTCTTACGGTTCGGGCTATGGTGGCAACGCCCTGCTCGGCAAGAAGTGCTTCGCGTTGCGCATCGCCTCGACGATGGCACGCGACGAAGGCTGGCTGGCCGAACACATGCTGATCCTCGGCGTGGAGTCTCCCGAGGGGGAGAAGACCTACGTCGCCGCCGCGTTCCCGTCGGCCTGCGGCAAGACCAACTTCGCCATGCTGATCCCGCCGAAGAGCTTCGGCGGCTGGAAGGTCACCACCGTCGGCGACGACATCGCGTGGATCAAGCCGGGCCCGGATGGCACCTTCCGCGCCATCAATCCCGAGTTCGGCTACTTCGGCGTCGCCCCCGGCACCTCGGAGAAGACCAACTACAACGCCATGGCGACCCTCAAGGAAAACATCATCTTCACCAACGTCGCGCTAACCGACGACGGCGACGTGTGGTGGGAAGGCATGACCAAGGAGGCGCCCGCGCATCTGGTGGACTGGCAGGGCAAGGACTGGACGCCGGAGATCGCCAGGGAGACCGGCCGCAAGGCCGCCCACCCCAACGCCCGCTTCACCGCACCCGCCAGCCAGTGCCCGTCGATCGACCCCGCCTGGGAGGATCCCGCCGGCGTGCCGATCTCGGCCTTCATTTTCGGCGGGCGTCGTGCCACGACCGTGCCGCTGGTCTACCAGGCCTTCAACTGGAATTTCGGCGTCTACATGGCTGCCACTCTGGGCTCGGAAACCACCGCGGCCGCCTTCGGCGCGCAAGGCGTGGTGCGCCGCGATCCGTTCGCAATGCTCCCCTTCTGCGGTTACCACATGGGTGACTACTTCAACCACTGGCTGAAGATGGGCCACGTGGTCGAGAACACGCCGAAGATCTTCTGCGTGAACTGGTTCCGCATGAACGAAAAGGGCGAGTTCATGTGGCCGGGCTTTGGCGAGAACATGCGCGTCCTGAAGTGGATTGTCGACCGCGTCCGGGGCAAGGTTTCGGCCAAGGAGACCGCCCTCGGCTGGATGCCGAACTACGAGGACATCGACTGGTCCGGTTGCGACATCGGTCGCGAAGAGTTCGAGTCCCTGGTTGCGGTCGATGCCGATGCCTGGAAGAAGGAGCTCGAATCGCACAAGGAGTGGTTCGACAAGCTCCAGGACCGGTTGCCACGCCAGCTCGTGCTCAAACGCGAACTGTTCGAACTGGCCATCAACTAAGCAGCCCCTCCGCCCGGTCACGCCCCCACGATCAGGGAGGCGTCTCGGCGAGGACCGCCGCCAACGTGATGACAACGAGCCGGCCTTGCCGGCTCGTTTGCTTTTTGGCATCGTTTCAGTCTTGCGGCATCCGCGCTGGTGAAAAACAGGTCTTCACCTGCTACGAACGGCCCGCAACGGCAAGGCAGGTCTATCGACAGTCCCCTTCACCCCTTCACCGCACTATCTCGAAACAGCGATCATCATGCATCCATCCCGCCGAGCACTGGACATCCAGCCATTTCACGTCATGGAGCTACTGCGGCGTGCCCGCGAGCTCGAGGCCGCCGGCCGGGACATCATTCACATGGAAGTGGGCGAACCGGACTTTCCGACCCCCGCTCCCATCATCGAAGCCGCAACCCGGTTTCTCGCCCAAGGCGATGTTCACTACACCGGCGCGCTTGGTCTGCCAAGCTTGCGCGAAGCCATCGCACGTCATTACCGCGACCGCTTCGGTGTCGACGTCGAACCCGAGCGCATCGCCGTCACTCCCGGGGCATCGGGGGCGCTCATGCTGGCGCTTGCAGCCACCACGGATCCGGACGACGAGTGGCTGATGCCCGATCCAAGCTATCCCTGCAACCGGCAGCTGGTTCGCGCGTTCGAAGGCAGACCACGAGCGATCGCGGTGGATGCCGGCACCCGTTTCCAACCCACCCGGTCGCAGGTCGAGTCCGCGTGGACTCCACGAACAAGGGGGTTGATGGTCGCCACGCCATCCAATCCCACTGGAACGCTGTTGAGCAGCGACGAGATTCAGGCCCTGCACGAAGCAACGAAGCTTCGCGACGGCATCCTGATCGTGGATGAGATCTATCAAGGCCTCACCTATGGCGTCGAATCCAGTACCGCACTGTCGCATGTAGACGATGCCTTCATCGTCAATAGCTTTTCCAAGTACTTCGGAATGACGGGCTGGCGCCTGGGCTGGCTGGTCGTGCCCCACGCCTTCGTCCGTGAAGTCGAAAAGCTGGCCCAGCATTTCTTCATCGCACCATCGACACCGGCACAGCACGCGGCGCTGGCGGCCTTCGCCCCCGAAACCATCGAGCTTCTGGAGCAGCGGCGAGACGCTTTCGCCGAGCGCCGCGCCGCGCTGCTGCCAGCGCTGCGCGAACTCGGTTTCAGAGTCAGCTCGGAACCCAACGGGGCGTTCTACATCTACGCCGACATCTCTGCGTTTGCGGACGACAGCGAAGCACTTGCGCGCCGCTTCATCGAAGAAGCTGGCGTGGCGGCAACCCCGGGGCTGGATTTCGGGGACAACGCGCCCCGCAAACATCTGCGCTTTGCCTACACCAACCGCAAGGAACGGCTACTGGAGGCGGTCGAGCGTCTCGCCGGCATTCTCCGCTGACACAGCCCGCTGACGGACCGAGCAGGAAGGCACGCCCGGGGACTCAGGCATCTTCTTCCTCGCGAGCCTCTTGGGCGAGACGCTGTTTCATCGCCAGAACTCGCTTGGAGTAACGTGCCTCCGGGTCGTTGCGCGCACCACCATAGTACTGCAGCGCAGCCTGAAGGGTGCCATAACGCTGCAAGCCCTCGACAAGCACCTGGGTTCCCACCTGCACGTTGAACAGCGGGTCGAACAAGGCATCCTCGGGGGCGTCCTCGCCGATCTTGTCCATGTGCCAGCGCGGGATGACCTGCATCAGGCCCTGGGCACCCATGTGGCTTTCCGCCATTGGGTTGAAGCTCGACTCGATCGCCATCATCGCCACGATGAGCAGCGGATCCAGCCCCGCATCCCGCGCACTCTCCTCGGCCACAGCCAACACCGGCTCGAGCGCCACGCTCGAGACGCGATAGCGGCGTGAGACCCAGTCCCGCACCCGCTGCATTTCCCGCGAAAGAGCGACCTCGCCAGACAGAGTGACATCCTCGTTCGGCCCCAGCATTGCGAACGGAGCAACCGACCAGCGCCCCCCATCCGGCTTGACCTCGACCACTGCAGCATGTGCACTGAACACGCCGGTGTCTCCGAAGCTCACCTGCTCGTGATCGATCGAATGCACGAAATACTGCCCGATCGCGACCACACCTGCAGCCAGCACGACACCGTGAATTCCACGTAAAACCAGATCTCCGGCGCGACGCGCCAGCGTACAGTCAGAAGTTGCGTTACTCATGGTTCCTCCATACCGCGACCCAATCGCAACCGACACGCCCTCCGCATGCTTGCAGCGCAAGAATGCCTGATATCGGGAAGGGGACCGAACCCTGCTGCGCTCGAGAAGCGCCAGGTCCGGTTCAATCGTGAAGCGAAGTCTCAGTGGTTGTTCAACACCTTGCCGCAACCAGACAAGGCATCCCGCGGTGCGAACGGCCATGAATGAAGCGTCGACCCACAGGGTATCGGCGCCGCACCGAAAAAAGTCACGCACAAGCTTCAGATAAGAAAGCGAAGTCGTGCCAAAATCTCGAATTGCTGCAATGCAGCAGAGCGAACTTTATTGATTTTACAAAATTTTGTCAATTCCCGGGGAGAAGCAGCCGCATCAAGCGCGAACGAAAAATCCGCGCCAACGGTAAAAACGCGAGTCCACGCGGGTTTCGCGAGCACTTCCCAGTGTTGTCAAATCACAACACTTCAGTATCCAAGCTCCTCATCACCCGGTCACCCCCGGATCCGAGACCAGTCGAAGCCCGGACCAGGATCGGTCTTTCGCCCCGGCGCGATATCGGAATGTCCAACGACATCCTCCACCGGGTAGCGTTCGCGCAAATCGACAATCAACCGTGTCAGACGATCGTACTGGACATCCTCGAAACCACAGTCATCGCACCCCTCGAGTTCGATCCCGATCGAGAAGTCATTGCAGCGCTCGCGATCGCGCCAGCGCGACACTCCCGCGTGCCACGCGCGAGCATCCGCGGAAACGAACTGAACCAACTCCCCATCGCGACGGATGAGAAAATGCGCCGACACACGCAGCCCCGAGATTTCGCGATAAAAGGGGTGTGCGACCGGATCCAGGCGATTGGTGAATAAGGCCTCGATTCCGTCGCCACCGAAACGTCCGGGAGGCAGACTGATCGCATGGATCACGATCAACCCGACTGCCTCGCCCTCCGGACGTGCGTCATGATTGGGTGAAGGGCAGCGACGTGCGGCGATGTGCCAACCCTCATCCCAGCGCGTATCATCAACCATCACCACCTTACCCAACCCGCCTCGGCGAGAGCGTCAAAGACACGCTGCGCCAGCACTTCATAGCCCCGGGCATTGGCATGTATCCGGTCCGAGCGCAGATCCGCGCTCGACAGCACCTCGGCGATCGCGCCGGATATCAGCAGCACGTCGCGCTCGCGCGCAATCTCCGAAAACAGCGAATCGTCCGCCAAGCCCCCTACCACCGCCCTTGCCAGCGATACGGACGGCACGCCAAGCAGCGCAACGTGCGAGGTCGCTTCCAGACTCCGGTTCAGCAACTGCTCGAGACTCTCCCGCGTAGCGTTCGCCGACACATTGCGCAAAAAATCATTGCCACCGACGGCGATGATGACCGCATCGGGACGATGCGCGTCGAGCAACGCCGGCAACCGCGTCAGGGCAGCGGCCGCGGTATCCCCGGGCACACCGGCATTCACCACATTCCACCCCGCCGTTTCCCCAAGCGCACGGGGCCAGTCGCTACCCGCCGGAGCTCCCGTACCGGCAACCAGACTGTCGCCGACGACCAGCACCACCGCACCGGCCGGCAACGGCGTCGCACGCACCGACTCCTTCCCACAAGCTGCAAGCACCAGAACGTTCAGCGCCACGACCAGCCAGCAGGCCAATTGGGAAAACCTCTTGCTCTCGAAACTCATCATCACCGCATTGATCACTCTCATCACTGGCTGAAAGCATGGCGCCCACCCGGGACGAACGCCTCGCCTCCAACGGACGTGGCGTTGCGCGCATGCTACACGAGCCGGGCCGGTCCAACCAATGAACCGGCTTACAGCACTTGCACGAACTCCTTTGAACTCGTTATACTCCTCGTTTATCCGCACATCAGACACACAAGGAAATCCGTAATGCCGGGTATTCGCGTCAAGGAAAACGAGCCGTTTGAAGTCGCCATCCGCCGCTTCAAGCGTACCATCGAAAAAACCGGTTTGCTGACCGAGCTGCGTTCGCGCGAGTTTTACGAGAAGCCCACGGCTGAGCGCAAGCGCAAGCTTGCCGCCGCCGTCAAGCGCAACCACAAGCGCCTGCGCAGCCAGATGCTGCCGCCGAAGCTCTACTGAACCGCTCGTAGTTCTTCAAACACGTCAAAGGGCTCAAGCTCAGGCTTGCGCCCTTTGATGCATTGCATTTTCACAACTTCGGGTCCAGGGCAGTGATTCCACAGCCGTTCATTCAGGACCTGCTCGCCCGGGTCGACATCGTCGACGTCATCGAGCGTCACCTGCAGCTGAAGAAGGGCGGCGCCAACTATTTTGCGCGCTGCCCGTTTCACGACGAAAAATCCGCGTCGTTCTCCGTCAGTCCGACCAAACAGTTTTATCACTGCTTTGGATGCGGCGCCCATGGCACGGCCATCGGTTTTCTGATGGAATACAGCGGCCTCGGTTTCATCGAAGCCGTCCACGAGCTTGCACGAATGGTCGGCGTCGAGGTACCACAGGACACCCGCCAGAATCTCGCCTCCCAGCCGTCCAGCGACACACAGCAACGACTACTCGACACCGTCGCCGTCGCGGAACGTTTCTACCGCGATCAACTCAAGCACACCCCCACGGCCATCGATTATCTGAAGCGTCGTGGCGTAACCGGAGAGATCGCGGCACGCTTCGGAATCGGGTTCGCCCCCGATGACTGGCAGTCGCTGCAGCGAGCCTTTCCGGACTACAACGCGCCGGAACTGACCGAGACCGGACTGATCATCGAAAATGACGCCGGACGGCGTTACGACCGCTTTCGTGGCCGCATCATCTTTCCGATCCACGACCGGCGTGGTCGCGTCATCGCCTTCGGCGGACGCGTACTCGACAAGAGCGAACCAAAGTATCTGAACTCCCCCGAGACGCCGTTGTTCGAAAAAGGCCACGAACTGTATGGTCTGTTTCTTGCCCAGAAACCGATTCGAGACAGTGGCTTCGCGCTCGTCGTCGAGGGCTACATGGACGTGGTTTCGCTGGCCCAGTTCGGTCTTGCCAACACGGTCGCCACGCTCGGCACCGCAACCACATCGCACCACGTCAAGGCACTGCTGCGCCACACCGACCGTATCGTGTTCTGTTTCGACGGTGACATCGCCGGTCGCAAGGCTGCCTGGCGCGCCCTCGAATCGTCACTCGAGTCCCTGCGCGACGATGCCACGCTGGCTTTCCTGTTCCTGCCAGAAGGTCAGGATCCGGATTCGTTCGTTCGCAGCGAAGGCGCGGACGCCCTGCGCGACGCCGCCCGCAACGCTCAGCCGCTGGCGGGCTTTCTGATCGACGAGCTCGCCCGGGACTGCCCTCTCGACACGGCCGAAGGCCGGGCACGCATGGTCCACGAAGCGCGTCCCTACGTTACCCGCATCGCAGCCCCACTGCTACGCCTGCAGCTACTCAAGCAGATCGCGGACCACGGCGGCCTGTCGCAACGCGAACTCGAGAGCGCGTACGGCCTGCATTCCGGCGAAGGCGGCCGCCCCCCACCGGCCGCCCCCCCTGGGCGCGAGTCACGTCCACGCGCACTGCGCCGCCCCATGCCTCGGCACAAACCGACCTCACCGGTCGCGGGCCTGCTGCGGCTGGTGCTCCAGCACCCGGCGTGGATTGCTCGCCTACCCGTCGACCTGATCCCCGACGACGATACCCACGGACGCGCGCTGATCGCGCTCATTGACGCAATGAGCGTCGGCGAGATCGATACGGACTGGGGTCTTGGCATGCTCGTCGAACGCTTTCGCAACACCGAACACGCCGACACACTGTCCGAAGCCGCAGCAGAACTGTTCGGTACCGACTACGATGAAGCCATCGTGGAAACCCTTTTCGAAGATACGGTGCGAAAGCTGCACGTCGACGCAATCGACCGAGAGATCCTCGAACTGACCCGACAGGACAGGGAAAGCGGACTTTCTCCGACTGACCGTCGGCGCATCGCCGAGCTCCTGATCGAAAAACGGAACCTGTCAGAAGCCGGCAAGACTAAGAATCTATAGTATAATCTCCGGTTTCCCTAATTAACGCTACCGCGACTCAAGGAGTGCCATGGCCCGCGAAATCGCCAAAGGGGCGCGCAAGGAAAGCGCCAAGGGGCGCACCGCCCGAGCCAGGAAAAAAGTCGAAACACCGGACACCAGCGGCCCGGCATCGGTACCGCTCGACCCCGAGCTGCGCCGAACCCAGCTCAAGACCCTGATCGCCCTCGGCAAGGAACGGGGCTACCTCACCTACGCGGAAATCAGCGACCATCTGCCGGACGACGTCGCCGATGCGGAGCAGATCGAAGGCATCATCGCGACCTTCAACAACATGGGCATTCAGGTGTTCGACGAAGCACCTGCCGCCGAAGACCTGTTGATGTCCGACAACGTGCCCGCATCGGTGGACGAGGACGTTGCTGAAGAGGAAGCCGAGCAGGCGCTGTCGTCGGTCGACTCCGAGTTTGGTCGCACCACCGACCCCGTGCGGATGTACATGCGCGAGATGGGCACGGTCGAACTGCTGACACGAGAAGGCGAGATCGAGATCGCGAAGCGCATCGAGGAAGGCCTCAAGCACATGGTGCAAGCCATCTCCGCCTGCCCCACGACCATCGCCGAGATGCTCGACTCCGCCCAGAAGGTGGCCAATGACGAGATGCGCATCGACGAGATCATCGATGGACTGATCGACCTCGAGGCAACCGAAACCACCAGCGAAGACGGCGATGACGACGCTTCCGGTGACGACTACGAAGACGGCGACACCGACGACACCGATGATTCGGACGACGACACCGATGATTCGGACGACGACGACAACTCTTCAGACAAGGAAGCCGCGGCGAATGCCGCCAACCTGCAGAAGCTCAAGAGTGACGCGCTCGGCCGATTCACCGCCATCGCGGAGTCCTACGGGCAGATGATGACGACGCTCGAAGCCGAAGGCACATCAAGCGAAACGTATCGCAAGCATCAGCAACAGATCTCGGATGCCCTGCTCGGCATCCGATTCACCGCCAAGACCATCGAACGGCTGTGCGACTCGGTTCGTCATATGGTGGAACAGGTACGCGGCCACGAACGCCAGATTCTCAAGCTGTGCGTCGATCGCGCGGGCATGCCACGGCAACACTTCATCAAGGTTTTCCCGGGCAAGGAAATCGACCTCGACTGGCTCAAGGAAGAGATTGCCGCCGGCAAGAACTACGCCGAGGGGTTGATGCGCGTCCATCCGGCGGTGCTGGAAGAACAGCAGAAGCTGATCGAACTTCAGGATCGCATCGGCATCACCCTGCGCGAACTCAAGGACATCAACCGGCAGATGTCCACCGGTGAAGCCAAGATGCGTCGCGCCAAGCGTGAGATGACCGAGGCCAACCTGCGACTGGTCATTTCCATCGCCAAGAAGTACACCAACCGCGGCCTGCAGTTCCTCGATCTGATTCAGGAAGGCAACATCGGGCTGATGAAGGCGGTGGACAAGTTCGAATACCGTCGCGGCTACAAGTTTTCGACCTACGCCACGTGGTGGATCCGCCAGGCGATCACGCGCTCCATCGCCGATCAGGCGCGCACCATTCGTATCCCGGTGCACATGATCGAGACGATCAACAAGATGAACCGCATCAGCCGCCAGATCCTGCAGGAAACCGGCCAGGAACCCGACCCGGCGACGCTTGCCGAGAAGATGGAGATGCCCGAGGAGAAGATCCGCAAGATCATGAAGATCTCCAAGGAACCAATCTCCATGGAGACTCCGATCGGCGACGACGACGACTCCCACCTCGGCGACTTCATCGAGGATCAGGCCACGCTCGCGCCCGCCGATGCGGCCATGTTCTCCAGCCTGCGTGACGCAACATGCGAGGTGCTCGACTCCCTCACCCTGCGCGAAGCCAAGGTCTTGCGCATGCGCTTCGGCATCGAGATGAACACCGATCACACGCTGGAAGAAGTCGGCAAGCAATTCGACGTCACCCGCGAACGCATCCGTCAGATCGAAGCCAAGGCCTTGCGCAAACTGCGCCACCCGAGCCGCTCGGAGCGCCTGCGCAGCTTCCTCGACAGCGACAGCTGAGTCGTTTCATCCCCGGTGCGGGTCGCCCGACCCGCACCGTTTCCGAATCTCCATCCATGCACGCCCCACCGGCGTAGCAAATGACGTAAGATTCGCGCCGTAGAAGGGCCTATAGCTCAATCGGTTAGAGCAGCGGACTCATAATCCGTTGGTTGCAGGTTCAAGTCCTGCTGGGCCCACCATTCTTCCCTTTTTCAGCGTTTCCGAGCCCTGTTCGGTGTTCGATCTTTCATCGCGCCGCCTCCCACGACATGAGCAGGCTTACCGCGATCCGTGACGAACACCGGACCATTCTTGGCTGCCTTTCTTGCGCGGGTAACGTCCTGGTCAAGCTCTCGACTGGAGTGCGTTCCGAGCTGTCCATGTCACGTCCCTGGAGAGCGCTGAATCGAGCTCGATTGGTAGAGAATTCCGTCATTTTTCGACACGAAACGATATCATGTCGAATCCGTCGACACGTTCGATCAAAATGTCGATGAATCAGCCCGATATCGACATATGACCTTCGACCCGCGCAAGCCATACAACGACCTCCCTGCCCTTCCTGATCAACAGCATTCCCTTGCTGGAAGCCCAGGCGAGTTCGGAGATCGAGAACATCGTGACGACGACGGACCGCCTCTTCCAGTTTGCCGATGACCGCGAGTCCATGGCCGACGCTGCGACGAAGGAGGCTCTTCGTTACCGAACGGCGCTTCGCGAGGGATTCGAATCACTGCGTCGCCATCCACTCACAACACGTACCGCGGTCGACATCTGCCGCACCATCAAGGGTGTCGATATCGACATCCGCAAGACGCCGGGCACGGCGCTGATGAACGACCGCAGCGGCGAAGTGATCTACACCCCGCCCGAAGGTGAGGCACGCATTCGCAACAAGCTAGCCAACTGGGAGCACTTCTTGCACGAGGCCGAGCACATCGACCCGCTGGTGCGCATGGCGATCGGCCACTACCAGTTCGAGGCCATCCACCCCTTCGTCGATGGCAACGGCCGAACTGGCCGGGTGCTCAACCTGCTGTACCTGGTCGAGCAGGGCTTGCTCGACATCCCGGGCTAACCAGCGCCCGTCCCCCCCGCCACGGCATCGTCCGCGCCCCCAACATCGATCGCCCCCGTTTCCAGCAAAGGCAGAAGGCTCTCGGGAAAAGTGTTGCGCAACTGCGCCAGTACCTTGCTCGCGAAGCCCCGGCCGGCACTCCGGTCGACAAAGTGCAGGGCTTCGACGAGACTGCCGGCAAGTGCCTCGTCGTCCTGGCAGGTATGTATGACGACGGCCAGAGCCGACGCCTCGGGACTTCGGAGCAACTGCAGCATGTCGAGCATGTACATCTTGCTCGCGGCAAGCGAGCGACGCGCAAGCCTGCGAACGGGAACGTCCCCCAGCCCGGCGCCCGTTCTTGGCGCGGGACGGACCGCCTGCTGTCCTGAAGTCGCCGGACGCTGCTGTGCGGTAACCGGCGAGTCCGCCGAATGGCCAGCATGGGGAGCGGTGAAGCGGCGGGTCGCGGACACCACACGCTCACGAAACCGCGCCTGAATGGAAGCCGCCTCCGTCTCCCGGCCGGTCTCGGCATCCCGAGCAGACCGGCCCTGCAAGCGTTCGACCGCGCGTGGGGTTCGCACGAGAAACCCCTCCGCGACCAGCCAGTCAATCGAGCTTCGCGCTCTGGCGCCCAGCAAGTCCAGGATCTCACCTTCGGTTCGTTGGCCGTTGGCCAGAATCGCGATCTGCCGTTCGATTCGCCCAAGCGCGGTGTCGCGCACGCGAATGGCCTCGTGGGCCTTCTCGGTTTTACTCAGGAGCATGACGGACAACAGGAATGGATCACCACCCGAGGATAGCCTCCGACGATGACCATTTCGTGAAGCCGGAACGCGACCGCGCCGAAGACGAATGACACGTACGGGCGACGTTGCCCGAACCGGGGAGCAAATGCCCCCGTCGAACTGCAGGAGTGCGACATATTCACGGTGGGCGAGCGCGTTTCGCGTCATCATGGGAACACTCTGCGGTGAGCAGCGTACGATGCGACAAGAGGTACAATGCATGAGGATGCTTTGGAACGGCCATGAACATCGCGATCATCGACGACACGCCGCTCAACCTGGTGCTGATGGAAAAGCTCGTCTGTCATCTCGACGGATGTACGCCGCATTCCTTTGCCGCTCCTGAGCCTGGCTTGCACTGGTGCCTTGAAAACGAGCCAGACCTCATCGTCGTTGACTACATGATGCCGGGCATCGACGGCATCGAGTTCATACGGCGCGTTCGCGGCCGTCACGACCGCGACGACGTGCCCATTCTCATGGTCACCGCCAACCATGAGAAACGGACACGCTACGATGCGCTAAGCGCCGGCGCCAACGATTTTCTGACCAAGCCGATCGACAAACACGAGTTCGAACCGCGCGTGGGCAACATGCTCAAGCTGCGCCAGGCGCACCTCGACACCCGCCATCGCGCGGAGGATCTGGCCCGGGAGGTGCAACTGGCCACCGCGGAGATCTGGTCGCGCGAGCGCGAGACCATCACCCGGCTCGCACGCGCCGCCGAGTTTCGTGACCCCGAAACCGGCGCCCACATTCAGCGCATGGCACGCTTGTCGGCGCTGATCGCCCAGCGCCTCGGCCTGGGCGTCGAGCGCACCTCCGACATTCTCCTCGCCGCGCCGATGCACGACGTGGGCAAACTCGGCATACCTGATCACATTCTGCTCAAACCGGGTCGCCTGACGCCCGACGAACTTGCCCGAATGCGCATGCATACCACCATCGGCCACGACATTCTCAAGGATTCCGCTTCAAGGGTGGTGCAGCTTGGCGCAAGCATCGCGCTGTCTCATCACGAAAAATTCGACGGCAGCGGATATCCATACGGCCTCGCCGGTGATCAGATTCCGATCGAGGGCAGGATCGTGGCGGTGGCCGATGTCTTCGACGCGATCACCTCGGAACGCCCCTACAAGAAGGCATGGCCCTTATCGGAAGCGCTGGATCTGCTCAGGTCGGGGCGTGGCAGCCATTTCGACCCCGCCTGCGTGGATGTGTTCTTCGCTTCGCTCGACGCGGTTCAGCAGATCCTGCGTCAATATGGTGACGCCTGAGCCCCTATCCGACATGCCGGCGACCGACCACAACATGACGTCACCGAGGAGACCGCGTCGTTTGTTGGCGCTGGCGGTGGCACTCTCACTGTTCGCGACGGCACTGTTCGTGCTCGGCATCCAGCGTCAGCATGCGCTGGCCCACGACATTCTCGAACGGCAGGCGCAGGCGCAGGCGATCGCGAAGAACATTGCCGCGCTGGTCGGCCATCAGGTCGCGGCGAATGATCGCATCGGTCTCGCCAGCCTGCTCGAATCGTTCGGCGAATTCGAGCACATTCGCGCCGTCATGGTGACGGACCGCCGCGAGACCCCACTGGCGGGCGTCAGGCGCAACGCCGCAGGCAACCTCCGGGTGGTTTCGGCAAACGAGATCATGATCCACGCAGCAGACAACACAACACCGCGACCGGGTCCGCACGACGTCACGCCATCGTTGCAGGTTCGCGCCGACATTGGTCAGATCGCCCCGATAGGCTGGGTGCATCTAGAGTACGAAACCAGCCCACTCACCGCTGCACGCACGCGCATGTGGGTTGACGTTCTCCTGTTTCTGCTGACGCTGGCCTGCGTGTTCAGTGCTGCGCTGTTATTCGCCTCCCGGTGCGAGGAGGATGGCGCCGGTCGCGGACCCGAAGACCCTGCCCCGCGGCCGTAGCCCCTGCACTCTCTGGGATGCGGGAGCTACGGTGGCGAGCTGGGACACGGCACGGTCAGTGGCGCTCGATCAGCTCGATCCTGTAGCCGTCCGGGTCCTCGACGAAGGCAATCACCGTCGTCCCGTGCTTCATCGGCCCGGCCTCACGCACGACCTTGCCGCCGCGGGCGCGAACCTCCTGACAGGCCTTGCCGGCATCCTCCACGGCAAGCGCGATGTGCCCGTAGCCATTGCCCAGGTCATATTCCGAGGTGTCCCAGTTATGCGTCAGTTCGAGCACCGCACCGGTGTCTTCGTCCTCGAAACCGACAAAGGCCAGCGTGAAGCGTCCTTCGGGATAGTCCTGGCGGCGCAGCAAGCGCATGCCGAGCACCTGGGTGTAGAACGTGATCGATCGATCGAGATCTCCCACGCGGATCATCGTGTGCAGCAAGCGCATATGCGGTACTCCAGTCATTCGGTTGGTAACAGGGTCTGACCCTCAGCTCCGCCAGGCGTCCGGTCGCGTTCATCGATTGCGGGCAGCGCTCCGGCGCAAGCACGCAGCTCCGCCCGCGCCTCGCGCCAGCGCGGATAAAGCCGATCCACCACGGACCAGAAGCGTGTGGAGTGGTTCATTTCCAACAGATGGGCCACTTCATGGGCGACGACATAGTCCGATACCTCCGGTGGCAGGTGGATCAACCGCCAATGCAGCCGGATACCACTGCGAACACTGCAGCTGCCCCAGCGAGTGCGGGCCGAGGTCAACCGTACCGCGGGCACGGAGCGTCCGATGCACGCGCAGTACTCCTCCACGCGACCCATGAACCATGTCCGGGCACGTGCCTTCAGCGCGGCAACGAGTCGTGAGCGAACATCTCCGCCCCCAGGCAGCAGCAACTCTTCCACGTCATCGGCGGCGACACGCCAACGCCCTCCCCGGCGAGCGGCGGAATCAATCCGTAACCGGCACTGGCGACCGAACACAGGAAACAAGGCTCCATCGACCGCTTCGAAGCGGGCGACGTCGGCCAACCCTTCCAGCGCGTCCAGGCGTGCAAGCAGCCAGCTGCCATGCTTGACGATGAAGGCATCGACTTCCTCCTGCGCCATTGCCACCGGCACCGACACGCGCACGCCACGCGGGTCCACCTGCAATGCCGAGCTCCTGCGCACGGAGCGGCGGAGTGAGTAGACAATCTCACGTTCGCCGAGAACGATCGAGCGCGCCTCGAAGGCGGTACGCGACCGGCGATCCGTTCCGGTACGCCGGCGCTCGCCCCCTCCATTGAACAGGCCGGTCAAGCGCATGCGGCAGTCCACGTGAAACGAAGGTTGCAGCGGCTCCGGCCCAGGCGAGGCATCACGCTCACGCGGCTTCCCGCCACGTGTACCCACGCGCGGCCACTTCATTGCGCAGTTCCATCATGGCGACCTCGACCTGGGCCTGCGCGCCCTTCACCCCGAGTTCCACGGAACGTTTCAATCCCTCGCCGGCGACCGTCGGCAGACTGAACAGGGTCAACTCGGGATACGCTGCGGTGATGCGCTCCATCAGGTCGATGAGCCGCCCCTCGTACGCGTCCTCGATGACGATCGCCCGTTCGACGTAGTCGTCCTGGTGGTGCAGGTGGGGAAAGTGCGTATCGAGCACCCACTCCACCATCGGCCAGGCCATTACCGGAAAGCCGGGCACGAAAAAATGCCCCTGGATGGAGAAACCCGGAATCTGGTTGTACGGATTGGGGATGATCCCGCTCCCAACCGGAAACACCCCCATCTGCAGGCGATGCCCCGTGATCTCGTCACCGAAACGGGCACGAATCAAGGATTCGGCCTCCGGGTGCAGGGCCAGCTCCACCCCCAGCGCCGCAGCGGCCGACTGGCGGGTGCGGTCGTCGGGCGTCGCACCGATTCCACCGAAGCTGAACACGACGTCACCGGTGGCAAAGCTCTCCTTCAGCGTCTGCAGCAGTCGCCCCGGCTCGTCCCCGACATAACGCGCCCATGCAAGCTTCAGGCCCCGCGCGCCGAGCAGCTCGATCAACCGGCTCATGTGCTTGTCGCCACGCCGTCCGGAGAGAATCTCGTCACCGATGATGACTGCGCCAAAGTTCATCTCGTCACCTTGCCTTCGCACCTTTCCGCGCTCATCGCGGCATACCCGGGAGCATTCCCCGCATGCCACGCATCATCTTCTGCATGCCACCTTTGGAAAACTGCTTCATGACCTTCTGCGTCTGCTCGAACTGTTTCAGCAGACGGTTGACCTCCTGCACCGAAACCCCGGCACCACTGGCAATCCGCCGCTTGCGACTGGCCTTGAGAATCTCCGGCTTGCTCCGTTCGGCGGGGGTCATCGAGTTGATGATGCCCTCGATGCGGGCAATGTGCTTTTCTTCCGCGCCGCCCTGCAGTTGTCCCGCCATCTGCGCGAACTGTGCCGGAAGCTTGTCCATCATCGAAGCCAGCCCGCCCATCTTGCGCATTTGTGCAATCTGCTCCTTGAAGTCGTTGAGGTCGAAGCCCTTGCCCGACTTGAGCTTCTTGGCGAAGTCGCGCGCCTTCTCTTCATCGACACCTCGCCGCGCCTCCTCGACCAGCCCGAGAATGTCACCCATGCCGAGAATCCGGCTTGCCATGCGCTCCGGATGGAACGGTTCGAGCCCCGTGAGCTTTTCGCCGACACCGGCAAACTTGAGCGGCTTGCCGGTCACGTGGCGAACCGACAGTGCCGCGCCACCACGTGAATCGCCGTCGAGCTTGGTCAGCACGACACCGGTCAGCGGCAAGGCCTCGCTGAAGGCACGCGCGGTGTTGACCGCGTCCTGGCCGAGCATGGCATCGACGACAAACAAGGTTTCCACCGGATCGACCGCCGCATGCAGCGCCTTGATCTCGGCCATCATGGCCTCGTCAATCGCCAGTCGGCCGGCGGTATCGAGCAAGACCACGTCGTAATAGTGCGAGCGTGCATGGGTCAGCGCCGCACGTGCAATATCCACCGGTTTCTGCGACGGATCGGAAGGAAAGAAATCGATTCCAGCCTGGGCCGATACCGTCTTCAACTGCTCGATCGCCGCCGGACGATAGACGTCGGCCGAGACCGCGAGCACCTTCTTCTTCATCTGTTCGCGCAGCAGCTTGCCAAGCTTGCCGGTGGTGGTGGTCTTGCCGGCACCCTGCAGGCCGGCCATCAACACCACTGCGGGGGGTTGCGTGGTCAGGTCCAGCCCAGTGTGCGCACCGCCCATGAGCGCCTTCAACTCGTCGTGCACCACGCCGACCAGCGCCTGCCCCGGCGTGAGTGAGGCGATCACCTCCTGCCCGACCGCCTTTTCGCGCACACGAGCGACGAAATCCTTGACAACCGGCAGGGCCACGTCGGCCTCGAGCAGGGCCATGCGCACTTCACGCATGGCTTCCTGGATGTTGTCTTCGGTCAGACGGGCCTGGCCGCGCAGCGTCTTGACGACCTTGGAAAGGCGTTGGGTAAGATTGTCGAGCATAAGATTCCAGAAGCGGGATTGAACCGGTGGCAAGACAGGGCGAAGGCGGGCGCCGCGCAATTCGTTGCACCCCACACAACCGGGACCGACCCGTTTCGCGTAAGATTGCCGCGGCGCACGCGCCAAACCCGCCTGTCCTCGCCAGGCTTGGAGTAAACTAGTCACTCATATGCACACCATTTTACTTCATCTGCTGCCGGCTCTGCTCTACGCGACACTCGGCGTCTGGTTCTGGCGCCGCCACCGCCACACACCGCCCGCCGCACGCCGCAAAGGCGCCATGAGCCGGACCGAGCGTCTGGTCCTGCTCGCGGCGCTGCTCACCCACGGCCTGGCGCTCCACGCCTCGATGTTTCCTGGCGACGACATGCGCTTCGGATTCGGCCTCGCGGTGTCGCTGATCATCTGGCTCGCTGTCTGCTTCTACTGGATCGAGACCTTTTACGCCCGGCTTGATGGTCTGCACGCCATGGTGCTGCCCGCAGGCTTCATCGGCAGCCTCCTGCCGGTGCTGTTTCCGGCGCCACACGTATTGGTCAATGCAACCTCTGCCGCGTTCCGGGCACACTTCATCATGGCCATGCTCGCCTACAGCCTGTTCACTCTGGCAGCGCTGCACGCCATGTTGATGGCCATCGCCGAACGGCAGTTGCACAGCGGCCGGCTCAGCCGCTCCATCGCAAGCCTGCCCCCGCTGCTGACGATGGAAGCACTCCTGTTTCGTCTTATCGGCATCGCCTTCGTCCTGCTCACCCTCACGCTCGGTTCGGGCATCGTTTTCTCCGAAAGTCTCTTCGGCAAGGCTTTCAGTCTCGACCACAAAACCATTTTCGCGCTGACATCGTGGCTGTTGTTCGGGGCATTGCTGGTCGGACGCAGAGTATGGGGATGGCGAGGGCGCGTCGCCCTGCGATGGACGCTCGCGGGTTTCATCGCGCTGGTTCTTGCCTATATCGGGAGTCGCTTCGTGATCGAGGTCATCCTCGGGAGGTTCGGATGATACCCGTACCCTGCATTCTGGCCCGGGGCTGACCCGCGGTGGAATCGATCTCACTGGGCACCCAGTTCGCCGCGCTCGCCGTCCTGCTGACCCTCTCGGGGCTTTCGTCGATGACCGAAACGGTCATGATGGCTTCCAACCGCTACCGTTTGCGCTCGCTCGCATCGGCGGGGCATCGTGGGGCACGCCTGGCGGTCGAGTTGCTCAACCGCACCGACCGCCTGCTGGGCGTGGTCCTGCTGTTCAACAATCTGGTGAATGTGGCCGCGGCCACCCTGGCCAGCGTCATCACGATTAATCTCGTCGGTGAGGAAGGCTGGGCCCTGGCGGCGGGTACGGTCCTGCTGACCTTTTTCATCCTGGTGTTTTCGGAGATCACACCTAAAGTGATCGGCGCACATCACGCCGACCGGTTGGCCCTGATCGCCAGCTATCCGCTGACCTTTCTGCTCAAACTCTCCTACCCCGCGGTCTGGTTCGTCAATCTGTTCGTCTCCGGCCTCCTCTGGGCGCTGCGGCTGCAACCTCAGAACACCACTGCTTCCGCACTCTCGATCGAGGAGCTGCGTTCGATGGTGCTCGAATCCGGACAGTACATTCCGGCCAAGAATCGTGACATTCTGGTCAACCTGTTCGATCTCGAGCACATCACCGTCGAAGACGTGATGACTCCGCGCGGTGCGATCGAGAGCATCGACCTGCGTCAGGGCGCGGACGACATCCGGCAGCAGATCGCCACGTGTTACCACACGCGGCTTCCCGTTCTGGACGGCGACAACGAACAGGTCATCGGCGTGCTGCATCTTCGACGCATGCTCGCCCGGGCGCTCGATGCCGGCTTCTCGGTCGACTCCATCCGCGACCTGGTCGCCAAGCCCTACTTCATCCCGGCCGACACTCCAGTCTATTCGCAGTTGCAGTTCTTTCAGGAGAACCAGCAACGCATGGCCCTCGTCGTCGACGAGTATGGCGAACTGCTCGGGCTGCTCACGCTGGAAGACATCATCGAAGAACTGATCGGCAAATTCACTACCAGTCTGCCCGACTCCAGCGACAAGCTGGCCTGGGGGGAGGACGGCAGCGTACTTGTTGACGGCACGCAGAACCTGCGGGAGTTGAATCGACGCCTGGGCCTCGATCTCCCGGTCGAAGGTCCGAAAACACTCAACGGCCTCATCCTCGAACACCTGCAGGACATCCCCGAAGCCGATCTCTCGGTCAAGATCAACGGAATCCCCATCGAGGTGGTGCAGGCTGAAGACAAGATGATCCGCATGGCGCGAATATTTCGGCCTCGCCCACTCCAGAGCGGATCGAGCGACACCACATGATCACGGTGCGGTCGAAAACAGGTCAACTCTTTACAATCATGGTCTTCGCGTGCAAGATCAAATGTCAGTGAATTAAATCAGACCATGGCAGCGAATCCGCAAACACCCTTGAGCGGGCTGGCCCGCGCACTCATCCAGCACGGCCGCATCTCGGAGGCCGACGCAATCGCTTGTGGCGAGGCCGCTGGGGCGACCACCAACGGTTTCATCGTGGAGTTGGCGCAGCGCAAACTCTTGAGCGCCACCGACGTCGCCTGGTTTGCGGCCGAAACCTTCGGCTATCCAGTGCTCGATGTCGGCGCCCTCGATGTCACGACCATTCAGCGCGACGCAATTGACCGCAAACTGATCGGCAAGCATCAGGTCGTCCCGCTGGTCAAGCGCCAGAATCGTCTGGTGATCGCCACAGCCGATCCATCGAACATGCGCGCGCTCGACGAAATCCGCTTTCAAAGCGGCATGCAGGTTGACCTCGTCGTTGCCGAAGCAGACAAGCTCGCTCGCATCATCGAAAAGATGTCCGAATCCGCCGGTCAGTCCCTCAAGGAACTGACCGGCGACGATTTCGACATGGATCTCCTCGACCAGGATGGCCCCGCCGAAGGCGCCGCCGCCGAGACGGATGACGGTTCCGAGGTCGATGACGCGCCGGTCGTACGCTTCATCCAGAAGGTGTTGATCGACGCCGTCAACGAAGGGGCCTCGGACATCCACTTCGAGCCCTACGAAAAATACTATCGCATCCGCGTCCGCACCGACGGCATGCTGCGCGAGATCGCTCAGCCACCTCTGGTACTCAAGGAAAAGATCGCCGCCCGCATCAAGGTCATTTCCCGCCTCGACATTTCGGAGAAGCGGATTCCCCAGGACGGCCGGATGAAGCTGGTCCTGTCGAAGAACAAGGCCATCGATTTTCGCGTCTCATCTCTCCCGACGCTGCACGGCGAGAAGATCGTGATGCGTATCCTCGATCCGTCTTCCGCCATGCTCGGCGTCGATGCGCTGGGCTACGAACCGGAACAGAAGAAGGCCCTGCTCGAGGCCGTCGAACGTCCGTACGGCATGGTACTCGTGACCGGACCGACCGGGTCGGGAAAGACGGTCTCGCTCTACACCTGTCTGAACATTCTCAACACCGCCGGCGTCAATATTTCCACCGCTGAAGATCCGGCCGAGATCAACCTTCCCGGCATCAACCAGGTGAACGTCAACGAAAAGGCGGGACTGACCTTCGCCGCTGCCTTGCGCGCATTTCTGCGTCAGGATCCGGACGTGATCATGGTCGGTGAGATCCGCGACATCGAAACCGCTGAAATCTCGATCAAGGCGGCCCAGACCGGTCACCTCGTACTGTCGACGCTGCACACCAACGACGCCCCGACCACCCTCGAGCGACTCAAGAACATGGGAGTGGCTCCATTCAACATCGCCTCTTCAGTCATCCTCATCACCGCGCAACGTCTTGCCCGTCGCCTGTGCACATGCAAGCAGCCGGTCGATATTCCAGTGGAAGCCATGCTTCAGGCCGGTTTCACGGCGGAGGAACTCGATGGCAGCTGGCAACCATACGGCCCGATCGGTTGCGACCGTTGCAAGGGAAGCGGCTACAAGGGCCGAGTGGGGATTTATCAGGTTATGCCCATCTCCGAAGAAATTGCGCATATCATTATGACCAACGGAAACTCGATGGATATCGCGGAGCAGGCGCGCATCGAAGGCGTTCGCGATCTGCGCGAATCGGGTTTGCTCAAGGTCAAGCAGGGCGTAACCTCGCTGGAAGAGGTTCTCGCGGTAACAAACGAATAACGCAGGCAGGAATCATCCATGGCGACTACAGCCCAGACAAGACGTGCAAACGTCTCGGCCCCCAAGGAACATCTCTACCACTGGGAAGGTAAGGACAAGACCGGAAAGACCATCCGGGGGGAGATGCGAGCCTCCGGGGACTCGGTCGTGCAGGCTACACTTCGCCGCCAGGGTGTCATCAAGGCGAAGGTCAAGAAACAGAAGCTGGCGCGTGGTCACAAGATCACGGAGAAGGAGATCGCGCTCTTTACCCGCCAGTTGGCAACGATGATGCGCTCGGGGGTTCCCTTGCTGCAGGCTTTCGACATTGGCATCAAGGGTTCGGGCAATCCAAGCCTGGGAAGAATGCTCAACGAGATTCGCAACGACGTGGAAACCGGTGCCAGCCTGTCCCAGGCCTTTTCCAAGCACCCCGTTTACTTCGACAAACTCTTCTGCAACCTCGTCGCGGCGGGTGAGCAAGCGGGTATCCTGGACAGCCTTCTCGATCGCCTCGCCACCTACAAGGAGAAAATCCTCGCGATCAAGAGCAAGATCAAGTCCGCGCTGTTCTACCCGATCGCCGTCGTCGTTGTGGCGTCGCTCGTGATCGCGGTGATGATGCTGTTCGTCATTCCTGAATTCAAGAGCGTGTTCGAGAACTTCGGCGCGGACCTTCCCGCTCCGACCCTCGTCGTGATTGCAATGTCGGACTTTTTCGTCGAATGGTGGTACCTGATATTCGGGTCATTGTTCGGTACGGTATTCCTCATCAGTTTTCTGTACAAACGCTCACCAAGAATGCAGAACATCGTCGACCGCGTCGTGCTGCAACTTCCTGTTGTCGGCGACATCATCCGCAAAGCGACCGTGGCGCGCTGGGCGCGCACGCTGTCCACGATGTTCGCCGCCGGGGTACCGCTCGTCGAAGCGCTGGATTCGGTCGGTGGAGCCTCCGGCAACCACGTCTATCTGATGGCAACCAAGCAGATTCAGAACGAGGTCAGCAGCGGCACCAGCCTCACGGTTTCGATGCAGAACGCCAACGTCTTTCCGACTATGGTCGTGCAAATGGTGTCCATTGGCGAGGAGTCCGGTCAGCTCGATTCCATGCTGGGGAAGATTGCGGACTTCTTCGAACAGGAAGTCGATGATGCCGTGGCCGGTCTGTCTACCCTGCTTGAACCGATCATCATGGTCTTTCTCGGTGTTGTCATCGGTGGCCTGGTGGTCGCGATGTACCTGCCGATCTTCAAGCTTGGCGCCGTGGTCTGATCACCGCGCCGGTCATCCGCCTCCATTCGTCACGCGGGGGAGTCAGCGCCCCCGCGTGAGTCGTATCCGCTCAAATGATTCAACATCTCCATGACCCCGTCGTGTTTACAACGCTCGCAGCTTTGCTGGGCCTGTTCATCGGCAGCTTTTTGAACGTGGTGATCCATCGCCTGCCACGCATGATGGAACGCGAATGGGAGGCGCAAGCGGCCGAGATCCGGGGAGAGTCCCCCACCACGTCGTCCACCGAGCGCTACAATCTGGCGACTCCACGCTCGCGCTGTCCTCATTGCGGTCACCTGATCACCGCTCTGGAGAACATACCCGTGGTCAGCTACCTGTTCCTCCGGGGACGCTGCGCCCACTGCAGCGCGCCGATCAGCCGCCGTTACCCGGTCGTCGAGTTCCTCACTGCCCTGCTCTCCGGGTTCACCGCCTGGCATTTTGGATTCGGGCTTGCCGCCTTGGGTGCCCTCATATTCGTCTGGGTGATGATCGCACTGGCGTTCATCGACCTCGACACCCAGTTGCTGCCGGACCAGCTCACCCTGCCGCTGGTCTGGCTCGGGCTCGCCTTCAATCTCGGTGGAGAATTCACGAGCCTGTCCAGCGCCGTCATCGGCGCAATGGCGGGATATCTTGCATTGTGGTCGGTCTACTGGCTCTTCAAGCTCGCCACCGGCAAGGAAGGAATGGGCTACGGCGACTTCAAGCTGCTCGCTGCGATCGGAGCGTGGCTGGGCTGGCAGGTCCTGCCCCTGACCATTCTGCTTTCCTCTCTGGTCGGAGCCATCGTCGGCATCAGCCTGATCGTGTTTGGCAGCCATCGCCGTAACGTTCCGATCCCGTTCGGCCCCTATCTGGCCGCCGCTGGGGTGATCGCGCTGTTCTGGGGAGACAGCATCACGTCGGCCTATCTCGGAAACTTCTGACCCCCGGGGCACGCCGCAGCGACGCGGCCAGCGCCGGCTGGCGAAGCACTTGAAATCGCCGCCTCGCGCCCCCAATTCAGCCGCAGCTTTATTCATCTGTTAGAATCTCGGGCTTGCCCGCGCGGAGGTTGAAGATGCCTATTTACGAATACCGTTGCAACGACTGTGGCTTTCAAAAGGAACACCTGCAAAAGCTCAACAGCGAGCCGCTGACCACATGCCCGTCCTGTGGTTCCGAAGCCTATGTGAAGCTGCTTTCCGCAGCGGGTTTCCAGCTCAAGGGCAGCGGCTGGTACGCCACCGACTTCAAGAACGCTGGCAGCAAGCCCGGCGGTTCGGGCCAGGCCACGGCCAGCACGAGCCAGGATGGCGGCGGCGAGGCCGCGGCCCCCGTCGGCTGTGGCGGTGGTTGCGCCTGCCACCCCGCCTGACCCGCAACTACTCTCTGTTTTTGGCACGGCCCAAGGGCCGTGCTTCAGTTTGGAAACGATCCGATGCGAACTCACTACTGTGGCCAGGTCACGGCCGCCGAACTCGATCAAACGGTCAGCCTGTGCGGCTGGGTCATGCGTCGCCGCGATCACGGTGGCGTGATCTTCATCGACCTGCGTGACCGCGAGGGTCTGGTGCAGGTCGTCTGCGACCCGGACCGCCCCGACATGTTCCAGACCGCCGAATCGATTCGCAACGAGTTCGTGCTGCGCATTCGCGGCAAGGTCCGCCGCCGTCCGGCCGGCACCGAAAACGCCAACCTCACCTCCGGTGAAATCGAAGTGCTGTGCCACGAGATCGAAGTGCTCAACGCGTCGGCCACACCACCGTTCCAGATTGACGACGAGAACCTCTCCGAAACGGTTCGTCTCGCCAACCGCGTAATCGACCTTCGCCGTCCGCAAATGCAGAAAAACCTGATGCTGCGCTACAAGGTGGCGATGGCGTTCCGGCGCTTTCTGGACCAGCACGGTTTCATCGACATCGAAACCCCGATGCTGACCAAGAGCACGCCCGAAGGCGCGCGCGACTACCTCGTGCCGTCTCGCGTGCACCCGGGCCAGTTCTTCGCGCTGCCCCAGTCGCCGCAGCTTTTCAAGCAGTTGCTGATGGTCGCCGGATTCGACCGTTACTATCAGATCACCAAGTGCTTCCGTGACGAAGATCTGCGCGCCGACCGCCAACCCGAGTTTACGCAGATCGATCTGGAAACCTCCTTCATGGACGAGCACCAGATCACCGCGCTGGTCGAGGAGATGGTGCGCTTCGTGTTCCGTGAAGCCCTGGACGTCGAGTTGCCAGCGCCGTTCCCCCGCATGTCCTACGCCGAAGCCATGCGCCGCTACGGCTCGGACAAGCCCGACCTGCGCGTCACCCTGGAACTGACCGAAGTCACCGATGCCGTACAGGACGTCGCTTTCAAAGTATTCAGTGGGCCCGCGAACAGCGGCGGCCGGGTTGCCGCAATGCGCGTCCCGGATGGCGCCCGACTGACCCGCGGCGAAATCGACGAATACACCCGCTTCGTCGGCATCTATGGCGCAAAAGGACTTGCCTACATCAAGGTCAACGATGCCACACAGCCCAACGAAAAGGGGTTGCAATCGCCCATCGTCAAGAACCTGCACGAAGACGCCCTGCGCACAATTCTCGAGCGCACCGGCGCCCAGAACGGGGATCTGATCTTCTTTGGTGCCGACAAGACCGGCGTAGTCAATGACGCGCTTGGCGCATTGCGCGTCAAACTCGGCCACGACAAGGGCTATCTCACTGGCCAGGAATGGACGCCGGTTTGGGTCGTAGACTTCCCGATGTTCGAATACGACGAGGAAGACAAGCGCTGGACGGCCTGCCACCACCCGTTCACCTCTCCCAAGGACGACCATGTCGAGTTGCTCTCAACCGACCCAGGTGCCTGCCTCGCGAAGGCGTACGACCTCGCCCTCAACGGCTGGGAGATTGGCGGCGGCTCGGTCCGTATCCATCGTGCCGACATTCAAAACACGGTTTTCCGCGCCCTCAACATCGATGAGGAAGAAGCACGGACGAAGTTCGGCTTTCTGCTCGATGCGCTCAAGTATGGTGCCCCGCCGCACGGTGGTCTTGCCTTCGGCCTCGATCGAATCGTCACGCTGATGACTGGCGCCGAATCGATTCGCGACGTGATCGCGTTTCCGAAAACCCAGCGCGCGCAATGCCTGCTGACCGACGCGCCGGGCGACGTTGACGAGCGCCAGCTGCGTGAACTTCATATTCGACTGCGCCAGAAAGTCGAAACCCAGGTCGAGATCGCCAAGAGCTGATCCCACCCGACTCGCTCGTGGAGAGAGGTTTCTCACCCTCCACGAGCGACGCGCGAACGCCAACGCCTGACGCGCTCTCCGCCACGCTCGAACGAGTGCCCGGCTCTTCCCCTTGACCGCTGGCGATATCCCGGACTGCGTCTCCGCCCCCCGCTTCTCAAAACGTGAACGCACGTTCTTCCGGACCTTCATCAAGCGTCTCTTCGCTCACCCCTCGGACACGGATTCGCGACCTTTAGGGCGCCCTCCACCCGGGAGGCTGCCTCGTGGGTAGCACAGGGACGTCGCACGAACCAACCGTCAAGGATTCGGGACTACGGTCACAGGGTCTGGTTGCCGACCAGTGCGCTCCCGGCGCACGCACCACGAACAGAATTCCTTCAGCTTTTGCCTCGATTCACCGTAAACTGTATGGGTTGGCGCACGCTCGCGTTTACGAAGCATCGCGTACAACATCACCGCATCCGCACGTTGTTCCCAGAAAACTGCCTCGCCCAAGCGGAATCATGACACGACTCCAGAAGCTGCAAGTCCTCGTAGTGGAAGCCCACCAAGGGATGCGTGCCCAGCTGCGCAGCATGCTCGACAGTTTCGACATTACGGGGGTGCAGTTCGCTCCATCGGCGGGTGCGGCAGTACGCAAGCTGCGCGAGCGGCAATTCGATCTGATACTGTGCGATCATGATCTGGGAGAAGGTCAGGACGGACAGCACCTCCTGGAAGATCTCCGCAGTCAGCGGATCATTCCACTCGAAACCCTGTTCATCATGATTTCGAGCGAGCGCAACTACGAACGCGTCATCGGCGCGGCCGAGCTCGCGCCCAATGACTATATCCTCAAACCCCTCACGCCAGGCACCCTGCTTGCCCGCCTGCAGCGCGCCCTGGCCAAGCGCGAAGCCTTTCTGCCCGCGTACCGGCGCGTCGAAACCGGAGACAGCGAAGGTGCGATCGAGGCCTGCCTGCTGGCCGAGCAGGAGTATCCCGCTTATCGCACCGATTTCATGCGGCTGCGCGCGGAACTGCTCGACCAGCAGGGGCAGACCGGCAAGGCAGAGACCGTCTACCGTGCGATTCTGGAGCTCAAGTCGATTCCCTGGGCACGGCTCGGACTGGCTCGAACCCTGTATCGCAGCAAACGCTTCGACGAAGCGGAACAGATTCTCGAAGGGCTGGTAGCGGAGAGTAATTACTACCTCGACGCCTACGACTGGCTCGCGCGAGTACGCGAGGCAATGAACCGTCCCGAACAAGCGCGCTCGGTCCTTGTCGATGCCGTCGGTCTGTCGCCTCACCGGATCAGCCGCTTGCGGCATCTGGGCGCCGTTTCGGTTTCTGCGGGAGACTATGAAGGGGCCGAACGGGCCCTCAGTGAAGTCGTCCGCAAGAGCAAGTATTCGGATTTTCGAGATCCACAGGATCACGTCGATCTCGTCAAGACACAGGTGATGCAGAACCGCTTCAACGAAGCGCAGGCAAGCATCGACGACCTTGAGCGCAGCATGAGCGGCCGACCCGGCGCTCCCAGCTGCACCCAGCTCGCGCGCGGCCTGTTGCTGCAGGCCTCTGGCAAGCACGACGAAGCCCGCAGCGCCCTGTCACGTGCGGTCGAACTGTCGCGCGGCGCTCCCCTGTCGCTGGCGCTCAAGCAGGAACTGGTCAAGGCCTGTCTGGCCGCCCGCCTGGAAGACGAGAGCAGCGAACTGGTCATCGACATTCTTCGCAACGCTGAAGAAGAGAGCACGATTTCGTCCACCCACGCCTTGTTGCGTGAGTGCGGACGGGAGGACCTGTCGGAGCGGGTGGACGAACGCCTGCACGAAGAGGTCAAGCGCTACATCACCACCGGCGCAGAGAAAGCGCAGGCAGGGGACTACGACGGCGCGGTCAGCGAAATGATGAACGCAGTACGCAAGCTGCCAGGAAACCCGCACGTGCTGTTCAACGCCGCGCTCGCCCTGCTGCGTCATATCGAGCACCGTGGCTGGAACGAACGCTTCGCCGCGCAGGCTCAGATGCTCATCGTCCGAACGCGCCGCCTGGATCCGGCCAATCCGCGTCTGGATGCAATCTCCAGCTTCATGCAGAGTCTGCTGAAGAAGTTCGGCATCCACGCGGGATCGACGCCGGGCTCGCGCAAACGCCAGGACGTCCGGTCGTTCTTCGCCAACGCAAGCCCGCGATGAACACCGACCACACGCAGGTTCGACATGATCAAACCAGCCAGGAGAGACCCGAAGATGGCAAAAGGTAGTCGCTGGATCGCCGTTGTTTTCGCGCTCGCGTTCGCCGCGCTGCATTACTTCTCGAACGGAACCGATGGCGGCTGGCCCGGGGCCGAAATCCCGCCCCCACCATCCGTATACGACCAAGGCCTGCCTCCCGAGGCGTTCGAGACTCTTGAGCTCATTCTGAACGGCGGACCATTCCCTTACCGTCAGGACAATACCGTCTTCCAGAACCGGGAAGGTCTGTTGCCGCAACGCCCCCTCGGCTACTACCGGGAGTACACCGTGCGCACACCCGGCGCTCCCAACCGCGGGGCACGCCGCTTCGTCACAGGCGGCAACCCGCCCGAAGTGTTCTATTACACCGAAGACCATTACCGCAGTTTTCGCGAGATCCAGGTGCCGCGATGACCTCCGCCCTGCCCCCCGCCTCGACGCCCGCCTCGACGCCTGCCGACGATGAACGTGAATGGTCGCGGTCACCGGGCGTTTACGTTCATCCCGGCCCCGAAACCGCTTTCGCTGCGATCGAGCGGTTTGCGCGCGCCCGGGATATCCGCCTGGCCCGGATCGACTTCCACGACTGCACCGACAAGACCAGCGTGCTTGAACGGTTCGCCTCCAGTCTCGAGTTTCCCGATTGGTTCGGCGGCAATTGGGACGCACTCGAAGACTGTCTGAACGATCTCGAATGGCTCGGCGCGAGCTGCCATCTGCTCAGTCTGGAGCAACTCGAACCAATGCGGCGGAGCGCACCGGGCGACTTTGCCGTTCTGCTCGACATTCTTCGTACCGCCGTTGCGCAGCGACGCCAGACCAGCGACGAGCTGTGGGTGCTCGTCGATGCCCGCATCGACGAAGACGCGTAACGGTTTCGGCCGTTGCGAGAAGGTGCCCAAAATGTGCTGAGGACTGCTTGAAATCGGCTTCGAAAGCCCTATATTCATATCAGCAATCGCTACACAACGCACTGATATGAAGGAGGAAATCATGGCCAATCTGATTCGTCGCGACCCGTTTGACGACCTCTTCCGTGGCTTCTTCGTGCGCCCGGTCGAGTATGGCTCGAACGCCGCTGCCGAAGCCCCCGAAATGCGTGTAGACGTCAAGGAAGACACCGACGCCTATCAAGTGCATGCCGAACTGCCCGGCATCCAGAAGGGCGACATCCACGTACATATCGACGGGCCAGTGGTGTCGATCAGCGCCGAACGCAAGCAGGAAAAGGAAATCAAGGAAGGCGAGCGCGTACTTCGCACCGAACGCTACTTTGGCAAGGTTTCACGCAGCTTCCAACTCGGCCAGGAGGTCGATGAGAGCCAGGCATCAGCCAAGTTCTCCGACGGCGTGCTGGAACTGCGGTTGCCCAAGAAGGCTGCCGCGCAAGCCAAACGCCTCACCATCGAGTAAGCACGTCCGGGCGGCGGTGCGGTGGATGACACCGCACCCCGCCATCCCCCCATCACCGACCAAGCCGGTATCGAGCGCCCGACATCGGACCCGTTGCCCGCCATGGCACGACACGGTGCCCACACTCGAACAGGCACCGGCCAAGCGACGACTGAGGATCAGATCATGGGGCTGAGCGAGTCGCCACGCCCAATGGCGTAATACAGCAAACCCGCCGCCCGTACCTGCCTGGGGTCGAACAGGTTGCGCCCATCCACCAGCACTGGCGTTTTCAAGCGCGTCTTGAGGCGGCCGAAATCGACTGTGCGAAACTGCTTCCACTCGGTGCAGATCACCAGGGCATCAGCGCCTTCAAGCGCCGCGTCGGGATGATCCACGAGTTGCAGGTCTTCACGTTCGCCGTAGATTCTGGCCGCCTCGGCCATCGCTTCGGGGTCAAACGCCTGCACACGTGCGCCGACCTTCCACAAGGCCTCGATCAACGCACGGCTGGGTGCCGCGCGCATGTCGTCGGTGTTGGGTTTGAAGGCGAGCCCCCAGACCGCGATCGTCCGCCCGGCAAGATCTCCATCCAGCGCCTGCTCGAGCTTGGCGAACAGCACGTGCTTCTGCCGATTGTTGACCGCCTCGACGGCGTTCAGCAGTGCCGCTTCGTAGCCCACCAGCGAGGCCGTGTGCGCCAGGGCCTGTACGTCCTTGGGGAAACACGATCCGCCGTAACCGCAGCCCGGGTAGATGAAGTGATAGCCAATCCGCGGATCGGAGCCGATCCCGAGACGCACCTGCTCCACGTCCGCCCCCAACCGCTCGGCGAGGTTGGCGATCTCGTTCATGAAGCTGATCTTGGTCGCCAGCATTGCGTTGGCCGCATATTTGGTGAGTTCCGCCGCGCGGACCTCCATGAACATCAGCTTGTCGTGATTGCGGCTGTACGGCGCGTAGCATTCACGCATTCGCTCGCGCACCCGGTCGGAGTCGGTCCCGACGACGATGCGTGCACTCTTGGTGAAGTCATCGATCGCCGCACCTTCCTTCAGGAATTCGGGATTGGAGCAGACATCGAAGTCGTGCGCCACGCCACGCGCCTCGAGCGCCGCCGCAATCGTCGCACGCACCTTGTCGGCCGTTCCGACCGGCACGGTGGATTTGTCGATCACGACCTTGTAGTCATTCATGTGCGTGCCAATCGTCCGGGCCACCGCCAGCACGTACTGCAGGTCGGCCGATCCGTCCTCGTCGGGCGGGGTCCCGACCGCGATGAACTGCAACTCGCCGAAATCGACCGCCTCGACCGCGTCGGTGGTGAAATGCAGGCGCCCCTCGGCATGGTTGCGCTTGACCATTGGCTCCAGCCCCGGCTCGTAGATCGGGATTCGACCGTTGCGCAGGCCGTCGATCTTGCCCGCGTCCACATCCATGCACATCACCTGGTGTCCCACGTCGGCAAGGCAGGCACCGGTCACCAGTCCGACGTAACCGGTGCCGAAAATCGTGATCTTCATCGCTGTCCCTTCGCAAAGTGCATAACTGCGTTCAATCGGTGAATGCTACCATTGCGACACGCTCCGCCGTCGGCGATTTATCATCTCCTGCGGGACTGGCCACGCCGCGGCCAGCCATCGCCCTTGCCGAAGCCCTCACCGCGATCCAGAATCAAGCATGATCCAAGCAACGACCGGACGCACCGTGCCGCCTCTCGCCACGCCACCCTCGAGAAAACACCGGTTCGCCTCGAGCTTCTTCGCCCTCTCTGCGGGCGGGAGCCGCATCCGCCGCTTTCTGGCGGCACTCAGGGCCGTCACCGCGCTGGCCGCGCCGCTGGTCCCGATGACCGCCCACACCGCAAACATCGTGGTCGGCCCCAGCGAAGCACTCACACGCATCGGCGATGCCGCCACGGTGGCCGAAGACGGCGACGTGATTCTCATACTCCCCGGAGAATACGCCGAAGACGTTGCGCACTGGTTGCAGAAGTCGCTGACGATCCGGGGCATCGGCAGCTTCGACGAACGCCCGGTCGTGAAGCAACGAGCCCGCAACAACAACGACGAAGAAACGCCAGACACAGGTCTGTGGGTACTGCACGACGGCGCATTCCTGATCGAGAACCTGCAGTTCGAAGATGCCCGTAACCCGGACGGCAACCGCGCCGCCATTCGCCTGCAACGGGGTCGGCTCGAGGTGCGCGGCAGCGCCTTTTCCAACAACCAGCACGCCATCGCCACCGACGACGACGCCGAAAGCGAGCTTGTCGTCCACAACAGCATCTTCGCCAATGCGCCGCGCCCGAATCCAGTTCCGCCGCATCTGCTCAACGTCGGCCGCATCGCCCGCTTCGAACTCGTCGGCAGTCATGTTCGCGGTGGCTACGAAGGACATCTGGTCAAGTCGCGCGCACGCGAGAGCGAGATCCGCTACAACATGATCTACGACGGCGCCGACGGTGGCTCGCTGTACGAACTCGATTTTCCCAACGGCGGCAGTGCCCGCGTCGTCGGCAACGTCATCGGTCAGGCCGATACCACGCACAACCCGATCGTGATCTCGTATGGCGAGGACGGTCCGACCTGGGCCGAGAACCGGCTGCATCTCGCGCACAACACGCTGGTCAGCGCCGGGCTGCGCGCGGCGCGCTTTCTGCAGGTTTGGGATTACGAATTCAGCGAAGGCATCGAAGTCCAGGCTTTCAACAACCTGACCGTGGGGCTCGGTGCGTTCACCCTGGGAGTGCGTGGCACCTTCAGCGGCAATTATCCTTTGCCACCCGGGCTGTTCGACCCCGGCTCACTGGATTTCACGCTTGGCCCGCGCTCACTGCTGCGCGGCCGGGTCGAACCGCTGCCCTCGGAAGACCCGCTGCGCCCGCGCGCCGAGTTTGCGCTCCCCGCCGGCACAATACCGCAGACACCGCCCGCCGAGTGGGTACCGGGCGCGTTCCAGTCTTACAACGCGGAGCGTTGACGCGGCTCACCGTCGGTGCCGGCGAACGCCTCCGCAGCCTCCCGCCCCATGGCCGCCGCGATCAACAGGATCAGGAAAAACACCAGCATGATGCGCGGTGACCAGAACACCGTGCTGAACACCCCGACCGCCAGCACGCCACCGAGCGATGCCAGCGCCACCGCGTCCGAAAAACGTCCGCGCAAGGCGCCCAGCGCGAGCGATCCACAACCGGCAATCAGCAGCAGCCCGAACGCGATCAGCCCGGCCCAGCCCTGATCGAACAACACCTCGAGGTACTGATTCTCCACCCGCCACGGATCGAGGTGGTCGGTGGTGAAGTACCAGTGGGTCACTCCGGCGGAGAAGTCGCCGTTGTGGACGTGTTCCCCGCCCGTGGCATCGGTCAGTCGAATCGACGCGACATCGATGACCGAGCCGGTGCGACCGTTGCGCAGCGACAGGACCACGCCACGGCGCAACGGCCCATCCCCCTCTCCCAGCGACAGGTTGGTCGACCAGAGCAAGGTCGAGTCGTGCGTCTCCACCGCCAGTGCGGTCTGATGGCAGCCATACGAGTGTCGAATCGGCTTCTCGCAGACGAACACCTCGAGCCGCGATGGCACATCCGCGCGCGCTTCGACCTCGAGTCGGTAGGCTCCCGGTTCGATTCCCCTCAGCCGTTGGTTGATGAACAGCGAATCCCCGGTCCCGATGCGCAGCACGTAGCCCCCAAGGCCGTCCGCGGCCAGCCCGTAGTTGGCGGGCAGGACGCCTCCCGGTTGCGCCAGGCGATAGCGCGCCGGAAACGCCCCGGGGCCGGCACCCAGCGCTTGTTCCACCCAGCCGCGGTCGCGCAGCGACATCGCCAGTGACCAGTGCGTCATGCGCTGCCCGAAATCGCCGCGAACCTGAGACATCCGCTGCTCGGCAAAGCCACCGCCCAGCTGCGGCAGAAACAACGCACCGATCCCCGCGGGCAGGAGCATCAACGCGACGACGGCGAGACGGCCACGACGCGCGCCCTTGTGAAACGTCGCCCCCAGCAGCAGAATCACCAGCACCACCGCGAACGCGAGGTAACCGGCCCGCGAATACGTCACCAACAGCGCGTACAAGCCCCCCGACAACAGCATCAAGGCCGGCACCCACCTGCGCCAGCCCCCTTGCCAGGCCCACAACACTACCGCCGGCAGGCACATCACCAGCCAGGTCTCGATGCTCGGGCCACCGGTGTGCATGTCGGTAAACCACCCCGTGATGCGATAGCGGCTGTCGGTATCGAACAGCCCCGGGTACAGCGCGCGCTCGAGTACCACCGCCGCAATCGCCGCCGCCAGACCCAGCGCCAGCCCAGGCACAAGCCAGCGCCGCCAGGCATCGCCCGGGCGTACGTGCAGCGCGAGCGCCAGCCACGCGATCAGGGTCGCCCAGAGCGCCCCCTTGATCGCGCGCAGCGCGTTGTAAGGACTGTCGTAGCGCGCCCAGTCGTTTACGCCGAATGGGGGCAGCGGCCACAATGCCAGGGCGGTCGCCACCAGCAGGCTCAGCAGATACGCCCCCAGCGCCCAGCGCAGCCCGCCCGACCATAATGCGTCCGGCGCTTGCGGCAGCGTGCGGCCCCGCAACAGCAGCATGCCCAGCGTCATCAACAGCAGCAAATCGAGCTCGTCATAGAGGAATCGACCGGTATGCAAGGACAGATCAAGCACCGGCACCGCTGCGGGAATCACCAGCAGGCACGCCGCCGGCCAGCGCCACAGCACCAGCGCATAGACCAGCAAACCGGCCGCCAGCGCCACGCCCGCCAGAGGCCATGTCAGCGCCTGCTGCAAGGCGAGCACGCAGCAAAGCGCCCCCAGCACGCGCCAAAGCCATCGCAACGGCGACGCCGCCGCGCCGGCAACCCGCCGACTCTCCGCACCGCCAGTTCCCCCCAAAGCCGGTCGCGCGGTCGCACCGCCGACACCGGCGACGGTCGCCAGGTCACACTCCGGCCCGGCCCCGGTTTCGTCCGGTGCAAAGGTGAAGGGCGTCCGGCTGGCGCGTTCCCCACGCCCAGCGCCAGCCGCTGCTTGCCCTGAAGCATCCCCGTGCGACGAATCGTCACGGCCAACCACTTTGGCAAACGCGTGCTGGTGCGCCGAACTCGACTCCGCCACCCCCACGGCAAACCCGCGCCACAAGCGGTGCACCGCCCACCCGCTGAATGCCGCCGCAAACATCGCAATCCAGACCGTCGAGGGATCTGGCCGCAAGCCCACCATGAAGAGCTTCCCGCCCTCCAGCACAACGGACAGCACCAGCGCCAGCAAGGCAGCCAGGCCAACCCGCGAACGCTGCCATGAAGGGTCGAACGTCCCCAGCCAAAGCAGCACGCCCACCGGCGCATACATCCACAAATGGCTCAGCACACTGAAGATCGCCACCGCCTCGGAGACATGGTAGTGATAGTAGAACGGCAGAAAGCGCAAGGCGGCGAACTGCTCGGCGGCGCCACCGACATCGATCCTGAATCCGTTCCCGCCCCAGTTCAGCCACACCAGCACCAGCAGATAAGGGGGCACAGCAAGCCACGCCCAGACGCGCACCTTGCGGGAAAGCGCAAAGCCGCCCCGTTCACCAACGCGAAAGGCGAGCCAGGCGCCAATCACCACCCCGATGGCCCGCGTCACCACCGCGCGCCCCTCGGCCACGCCGGAAACCGTCAGCAGTTGCCCGAACTCCATCACCACGCCAAAGCCGATCGCGGCCAGCGCCACGCCAAGCGCACGCGGCGCGAGCGCCGACGCCCGGCCCTGCGGCGTCATCCACATCATCCACGCCAGTCCCAGCGCGGCGCCAACCGGCAGCGTCAGCACCACCTCGGTCGCGCGCAACAGATGGCAGCGCAAGCCCCCGGCGCAGCCCAGCGGCGCCGACCACCAGCCCCACAGGCCGGACGCGAGCTTGTCGGCCCACTCGGCGCGCGACAGGATGAAATCCAGCGGCAGCCATGCGACCACGACGTAGATCGCCACATACCCGCCGAGCACGCCAAGCAACGCGCCCCGTCCCGCCCGCGACATCGCCTGCAAGCCGCGGCGCAGCGGCCCGGCGCCAAACAACCACGCCAGCGCACCCACCAGCGCGCCAGTGGCGTTGCCGCTCATGTCCCACAGCGACGGGGCGCGACCGGGAATCCACGATTGCAGAAACTCCACCGTCACCGTGGTCGCCACACCCAGTCCCACTACCAGCGCCGCGACCACGACTTTTGCCGTCCACGCGCGCAGCGTCGCGGTCAGCCAGCCCGTCCAGAAGAACCCCAGCGGCACGAACATGATCACGTTGGCCACCCACTGCTGCCGACTGCGCGCCCGCATGGTTCCGAATGAGAGCTCGGTGAAGCTCTCCCAGACGGACGCGAAGTCGCGCTCCGCAAAGCGGAAATCGAAGGGCATCAACGTCAGATACAAGGCCCCGAACAGGGCGAACCAGGCGGCCAGCGCCAGCTTGTTGCGGTCGGACGAATCCATCGTTCACTTACTCGGCAAGAGGATTGATGTGCCTGCGATGACACGGGCACGATGCATGCAACGGCACGGGTGGGTAGAATGTCGGATTCGTGGCCAAAGCACAAAAAAGGATTGCTTCATGACCAGCACCCCAAACGCCCCTGCCCCCAACACGAAAACCGTGGCCCCCGCCCTCAAGGCCGAAATCCTCGCCGAAGCCCTGCCTTACATCAAGCGCTTCTTCGACAAAACCATCGTCATCAAGTACGGTGGCAACGCGATGACCGACGCCCACCTCAAGGACTGCTTCGCCCGCGACGTGGTCCTGCTCAAGCTGGTCGGCCTCAACCCCGTGGTGGTACACGGCGGTGGCCCCCAGATCGAGAATCTGCTGGCGCGTGTCGGCAAGAAGGGGGAGTTCATCCAGGGCATGCGCGTGACCGATGCCGAAACCATGGAAGTGGTCGAGATGGTGCTCGGCGGTCAGGTCAACAAGGAAATCGTCAACCTGATCAACCAGCACGGCGGCAAGGCGGTCGGGCTGACCGGCAAGGACGCCAACTTCATCCGCGCGCGCAAGCTGCTGATGCAGAAAAAGGACGCCCCGCTGGGTGACCTCGTCGATGTCGGCCAGGTCGGCGAGATCACCAGCATCGACCCGAGCCTGATCGCGTTTCTCGACCAGGGCGACTTCATCCCGGTGATCGCTCCGATCGGAGTCGGCGACGAAGGCGAGACCTACAACATCAACGCTGACGTGGTCGCCGGCAAGCTCGCCGAGATTCTCAAGGCCGAAAAGCTGGTGCTGCTGACCAACACCCCGGGCGTGCTCGACCGTGACGGCAAGCTGCTCACCGGGCTCACCCCACGCGAGATCGACGAGCTCGTCGCCGACGGCACGCTGTCCGGCGGCATGCTGCCCAAGATCGGTTCGGCGCTGGATGCCGCGCGCAGCGGCGTCAAGGCCGTACACATCATCGACGGCCGGGTGGAGCACTGCCTGCTGCTCGAGATCCTCACCGACCACGGCGTCGGCACCATGATCAAGAGCAAGTAAGGCCGCCATGAACGCGACCCATCTGCTGCATCACCTTGTCGCCGACGCGGCGCTGCGCCGACCCGACGCCATCGCGCTGACCTTCGGCGACGCCCACGTGCGCTACGACGCGCTGGCCTGCGCGGTCAGCAGCTTTGCGTCGGGCCTGGGTGCGCTCGGGCTGGCGCGCGGCGAGCGGGTCGCGGTATTCCTCGACAAGCGCCCCGACGCCGTCACCGCCTTTTTCGGCGCCAGCGCCGCTGGCGGCGTGTTCGTGCCGGTCAACCCCATCCTCAAGCCGGAGCAGATCGGCCACATCCTGCGCGACTGCAACGCCCGCGTGCTGGTCACCTCACCCGAGCGCTTCGCCGCGCTGGCCCCGACACTGGCCGAATGCCACGACCTGCGCCACGTCGTCCTCACCGGTAATCCGGCGGAGCTGCCGACGCTGGCCGGCGCCTCGGTGCAGCGTTTCGATACAGTGTGCGAGGCCGCGCCCAGCGCCGGCCACCGCGTCATCGACACCGACATGGCGGCGATTCTCTACACGTCAGGCTCCACCGGACGCCCCAAGGGCGTGGTGCTGTCCCACCGCAACATGGTCACCGGCGCGAAGAGCGTCGCCGAGTATCTCGAGAACCACGCCGACGACACCTTGCTCGCCGCCCTGCCGCTGTCCTTCGACGCCGGCTTCTCGCAGCTCACCACCGCGTTCCACAAGGGCGCGCGTGTGGTGCTGCTCAACTACCTGATGCCGCGCGACGTGATCAAGGCCATCGTGCGCGAGCAGGTCAGTGGTCTCACCGCGGTTCCGCCGCTGTGGATACAGCTCGCACAACTCGACTGGCCCGACTCGATCCGGCCCCACCTGCGCTACATCGCCAACACCGGCGGACGCATGCCGCTCGACACCCTCACCCGCTTGCGTGCGCAGCTGCCGGGTACCCGCCCCTATCTGATGTACGGCCTGACCGAAGCCTTCCGCGCCACCTACCTGCCCCCCGAACAGGTCGATCTTCGGCCGGACTCGATCGGCAAGGCGATTCCCAACGCCGAGGTGCTGGTGCTGCGCGAGGACGGCAGCCCTTGCGCGCCCAACGAACCCGGCGAGCTGGTGCAGCGCGGGGCGCTGGTCGCGATGGGCTACTGGAACGCACCCGACAAGACCGCCGAGCGCTTCAAGCCCCTGCCGGCTGCCGCGCCCGGCCGCGAACCCGGGCTGGTGCTGCCCGAGATCGCGGTGTTCTCCGGCGACACGGTGCGCATGGACGAAGAAGGCTATCTCTACTTCATCGGCCGGCGCGACGAGATGATCAAGACCTCCGGTTATCGCGTCAGCCCCACTGAAGTCGAAGAGATCCTCTACGCTACCCGGCTGGTCGGCGAATGCGTCGCCTACGGCGTTGCCCACGACACCCTGGGCCAGGCCATCCACGTCATCGCCACCCCACCGCCGGATGCCGCGCTCGACGCGACCGCCCTGCTCGCCGAGTGCCGCGCGCGCATGCCCGCCTACATGATCCCCGCACACATCGAGGTGCGCGACGGCCCTTTGCCGCGCAACCCCAACGGCAAGATCGACCGCAACGCACTGATCCGCTCATGACCCGTCCGCCATTCGAGGAACACTGGCGCCAGCGCTTCACCCTGCGGGGCAAGGCGCTCGACGACGACGCCGGCATCGCCGGCTGGACCCGGAGCGGACTGGAAACCCGTCTGCGCCATTTCAAGCGCCTGTGGCCGGGTGCCGAACCGGGTTCGCGGTGGGCCGACATCGGCTGTGGCGCGGGGAGCTACAGCCGCTACCTGGCCGACCAGGGGCTGCGCGTGATCGGTATCGACTATTCTCACCCCAGCGTGGTCAAGGCGCGCACGCGCAGCCCGGCGGTGCATGAGTGGATCGTTGGCGACGCCACCCGCCTGCCACTCGCCCCCGGCAGCGTCGACGGCATTCTGTGCTTTGGTGTATTGCAGGCGCTGGCTGGCTCCGAAGCTGCGCTGACGCAAATGGCCACGGCGCTCAAGCCCGGCGGCGTGCTGTGGGTCGACGCGCTCAACAGCCAGTGCGCCCCGCATCGGCTGCGCACCCTGCTCAAGCGCCCGTCCAACTTGCGCTACGAAACCGCCGCCGCGCTGTCGCGCAAGCTCGTCGCGCTCGGCCTCGAGCCGCCCGAAGTGCACTGGGTGCCGATCGCACCCGGCCGCTTGCAGCGCCTGCAACCGCTGCTCGAGCTCGCGCCGCTGCGCGCGGCAATGCGCGCACTGCCCCCGCTCGGCGCCGTGCTCAGCCACTCGGTGCTGCTGACCGCGCGCAAACCACGGGCTGCGCCAGCCGCCGCACCGCCATCCGCCCCGGCCGCATCCGTGCCCGCCCCATCCACGCCAGCCGCAGAATCGCTCTGAACCCAATGAACAGCCCATCCAACCGCCCGCCGCCCCGCCCCGCCCCGACGCATGCGCCCCTGACCGGCTTCACAATCGCCGACGACCGCCTCGTCATCGGTGGCCAGCCCGTCGATCGACTGGCCGCGCGGGTCGGTCGCACGCCGTTCTACGCCTACGACCGCAGCCTGCTCGACGCCCGCGTCGCCCACTTGCGCGCCACCCTGCCGCAAGGCATCAAACTGCACTATGCGATGAAGGCCAATCCGATGCCGGCCCTGGTCGCACACATGGCGCGGTGCGTGGACGGCATCGACGTCGCTTCCGCCGGCGAGCTCAAGACCGCGCTCGACGCCGGAGCCGACCCGGCCGAGATCAGCTTCGCCGGCCCCGGAAAATCGGATGACGAACTGCGTCAGGCCGTTGCCGCCGGCATCATGATCAACGTCGAGTCGTTTCGCGAGATCGCGCCGCTGGCGCGCGCGGCGGCCGAGCTGACGCTGCCCGCCCGCGTCGCGGTGCGCGTCAATCCCGACTTCGAGCTGAAGGCATCGGGCATGAAGATGGGCGGCGGGCCCAAGCAATTCGGCGTGGACGCGGAGCGTGTGCCCGAACTGCTCACCGAGATCGGCCGCGCCGGCCTCGCCTTCGAAGGTTTTCATCTGTTCGCGGGCTCGCAGAACCTGCGCCCCGAGGCCATCGTCGAGGCCCAGCGCAAATGCTTTGACCTCGCCGTGCGCCTCGCCGCCCACGCGCCGGCACCGGTGCGCTTCCTGAACCTGGGCGGCGGCTTCGGCATTCCATACTTTCCTGGCGAGCAGGCGCTCGATCTGCCCCCCATCGCCGACAACCTGCGCACGATCCGCGACGAGGCGGCACGCACCCTGCCCGGCGCCGGCATCGTGCTCGAACTCGGGCGCTATCTGGTCGGCGAGGCCGGCGTCTACATCTGCCGCGTGCTCGACCGCAAGATCTCGCGCGACCATGTGTTTCTGGTCACCGACGGCGGCCTGCATCATCACCTGTCCGCGTCGGGCAACTTCGGTCAGGTCATCCGCAAGAACTACCCCGTCGCCGTCGCCAACCGCATGCAGGCACCGGACGACGCCCCCCCCGCATCGGTCGTCGGGCCGCTGTGCACACCGCTCGATCTGCTCGCCGACCGCATGCCGCTCGGCCACGCACGGGAGGGCGATCTGATCGCTGTTTTCCAGTCTGGCGCCTACGGCGCATCGGCCAGCCCGCAGGCATTTCTGGGTCATCCGACGGTCACCGAGGTGCTGGTATGATCCATCACGCATCCCGTGCCCTGTTCGTCGGCGTGGTCGGCTCTCCGGCCAGCACGCTGCCGCCATCGTTGCTGACCGGGACGCGCGACGAGGACCGTCACACCGCCTTCGACCAGGGTCATCTCACCCATGACGCCACGCGGGGCCACCTGCACTACCGCGAACAGTCCGAACTCCGCTGCCTCGCGGCGGGCACGCCCCGCTTCAACGACCCGGAACTCGCCCACCATGCGCGCGAGCACGGTGTCGCCGATGCCTGGCTGCTTGCCTACCGCCAGCATGGTGCGCGCTGCCCGACGCTGGCCAGCGGCCGCTTCGCCGTCCTCGTCATCGATGTCTCACGCCCGGCGGTCTTCATTGCCACCGACCGCTTCGGCACCTGGCCGGTGTGTTACGCGATACGCAACGGCGGCCTGCACTTTTCGGACCGCGCCGACACCGTGCCCCTGGCCGACAAACCCCTTTCGCCGCAAGCGATCTTCGATTACCTGTATTTTCACGTCATCCCGTCACCGGCGACCATTTTCGAAGGCGTGGTCCGCATGCCGGCGGCACATGTCCTGGAATGGACGCCACAGACGCACGCCCTGCGTCCCTGGTGGACGCCGCGTTTCGACGACGACCAGCACCCCGACCTGGAGCAAAGCAAGCAGCGTTTCATGCAACTCGTCGAAGAAGCCGTCCGCGACGAAACCGACAACGGAAATGCGGGCAAGGTCGGCGCCTTCCTGTCCGGCGGCACCGACAGCTCCACCGTGTCGGGCATGCTGTGCAAGGTCACCGGTCAGCCGGCGCAAGCCTATTCCATCGGTTTCGACGCACAAGGCTACGACGAGATGGAGTACGCCCGCATCGCGGCCCGCCGCTTCGGCGTGGACCATCGTGCCTATTACGTCACCCCGGACGACCTCTTCGACGGCATTCCCACCGTCGCGGTGCATTACGACCAGCCCTTTGGCAACTCTTCGGCGGTGCCGGCCTGGATCTGCGCCAGTCGCGCCCGTGCCGACGGCATCGACAAGCTGCTCGCCGGCGACGGCGGCGACGAACTGTTCGGCGGCAACAAGCGCTATGCCAAGCAGCGCGTGTTCGGCTGGTACGAATGCGTGCCGTCCCCGCTGCGGCGTTTCGCGCTGCAACCGGTGCTCGGTCTGCCCGGCATGAACAAGGTTCCACTGGTCAAAAAGGCGGTCAGCTACGTCGAGCAGGCGCGCGTCCCCCTGCCGGACCGCATGCAGATGTACAACATGCTCGAACGCCTCGGCCCGGCCATGTTATTCACCCCGGAGTTCCTGGCCCGCGTCGACCGCGGCGCCCCCCTGGCGTTGCAGCGCGAAACCTGGCAGGCCGCCGAAACCGGGGCGCTGATCAATCGCATGCTGGCCTGGGACTGGAAATACACCCTGGCCGACAACGATCTGCCCAAGGTCATCGGCACCACGACGCTGGCCGGCGTGGACGTCGGTTTTCCGTTTCTGTCCGACGAGCTGCTCGCGTTCTCGCTCGGCCTGCCGCCGGAATGGAAGCTCAAGGGCCTGACGCTGCGCTGGTTCTTCAAGGAAGCCCTGCGCGGTTTTCTGCCCGATGAGATCATCACCAAGAAAAAGCACGGCTTCGGCCTGCCCTTCGGCGTCTGGGCCTGCCAACACGCCGCGCTAAAAACCCTCGCGCGCGACACCCTGGGCAGCCTGGGCACGCGCGGCATCGTCCGCCCGGAGTTCATCCACGCGCTGCTCGACACCCACCTGCCCGCGCACCCCGGCTACTATGGCGAGATGGTGTGGATTCTGATGATGCTCGAACTCTGGCTGCAACACCATGCCCCCGACGAAACCCTCCACCCCGCCTGATCGCTCGGCCGCGGGGGGTCCCGCCGAAGACCCCAAAGCCCCCATCGGAGGCCCCGTCCCGGCGTCGCCATCCAACTCCGGGACGGAGGATTCAGTCCGCCTTCACGGTCTGCCCCCGCTGGAGCAGGTCGTCGCCATCGCCCGCGCGGCCGGCGCCGAGATCCTGCGCGTCTACGCCACCACCTTCGAGATCCGCGCCAAGCGCGAGCACGGCCCGGTCACCCTCGCCGACGAAAACGCCGAGCGCCTCATCACCCAGGCACTGAACGCGCTGACGCCAGACATCCCGGTCATCGCCGAGGAAGCCTTCGACCAATCCCCGGTCCACACCGCTCCGCCGCGCTTCTGGCTGGTCGACCCGCTCGACGGCACCTGCGAGTTCATCGATCGCAACGGCGAGTTCACCGTCAACATCGCGCTCATCGAGGGCACGCGCCCCGTGCTTGGTGTTGTCTTCGCCCCCGCGCTGGGCGAGCTCTATGCGGTCACCGAGGGACAGCGCCCGTTCCTCGAAACCCCGGACGGGCGCCGCGAGATTGCCTGCCGCCCGCCCCCGGAGCACGGCATCACCCTGCTCACCAGCCGCTCGCACGCCGACGACGCGCAGCTCGCGCCCATCCTCGCCCGCCCCGGCATGCCCGTCGTCGCCGAGCGGATCGGCATGGGCTCATCGCTGAAGTTCTGCCGCATCGCCGCCGGCGGCGCGGACCTCTACCCGCGTACCGGCCGTACCATGGAATGGGACACCGCCGCCGCGCATGCCATCCTCCGCGCGGCCGGCGGTCACGTCGAAACCCTGGGCGGAGCCCCCGGAGCACCGCTCGAATACGCCAAGCCAGGTTTCGAGAACCCGGGCTTCATCGCCCGCGGCCGCGACACCGGGACGTGCTGAACACGACGCCGTCGCGTCGTGTCGTGCTCAGCCGACCTTGCCGTCCACAAACGCGATCAAGGTGCCCACGCTTTCGAAGGTCGAACCGTCGATCTCGTCATCATCGACAAAAAAACCGAACCGCTCTTCGAGCATGTTGATCAACCCGACAACCGCCATCGAATCCAGCTCGGGCACCGCCCCCAGCAAGGGCGTGTCCTCGGTGAAAGCGCGCGCACGACCGTTCAGCGAAAGCACCTCGTCGATAATCGACAAAACTTCATCCCTGGTATTCAATCCAAGCTCCAGCACCATGCATTCAACAAGATCCGCCCGACGATGACCTGTCCATCACACGCCGCCGGACCGCACAAACGGTCGATTATAAATCCACGCTCGCGCTTCGTTGCCGATGCCCTTGCACGTCTGGCGATTTTTATCACCCTCGCCTTCTTCATCGGCCTGCTTCCCGGCACCAGCCACGCCCAGCGCACGCTGCACGTCACCCCCGACAACTACCTCAGCTTCGTGCCCCGGCTGAAGGCGGGCGACACGCTGCGACTGGCCCCCGGCACCTATCGCCATGGACTGCCCTTGCGCGGGCTCACCGGCTCCGCAGACGCCCCCATCGTCATCACCGGCCCGGAACACGGCCCACCGGCCGTCTTCGTCGGCCGCGACCGCAGCATCACCGTCAGCCTCATCGACGTCGCCCACGTCACCTTGCGCCACCTCACCCTCGACGGCCAGGGCGTGCGCGCACACGGCATCGTCGCCGAAAGCCGCGGACGCTACGCACACCACATCACCCTCGAGAACCTCGTCATCCGCAACTTCGACGCCGCCCAGGCCTTCAACGGCATTTCCACCAAAACCCCGACATGGGCCTGGGTCATCCGTGACAACCACATCCACCACACCGGCACCGGCCTCTACCTGGGCAACTCCGACGGCCGCCATCCCTTCATCGGCGGGCTGATCGAAGGCAACCACATCGAACACACCATCGGCTACAACATGCAGATCAAGCATCAGGCTCCGCGCCCGACCGATCTCGCCGCCATGCCCACCACCCCGCAGCAGACCATCATCCGTAACAACATCTTCGACAAGTCCGGCGGCGGCGCCACCGGCGAACGCGCCCGGCCCAACCTGCTGCTCGGCCACTGGCCGCTCGAGGGGCCGGGTCAGGACGACGTCTACCTCGTCTCCGGCAACGTCTTTTACCAGAACCCCACCGAACGCCTGTTCCAGGCCGAGGGCAACGTCCACGCGTGGAGCAACCACTTCGTCAACGTCTACGGCGAGGCGGTGAGCTTTCAGCCGCACAATGATGTGCCGCGGGATATCCGCTTTTTCGAGAATGAAGTGGTCGGCCGGGGATCCGCGTTAATCTTGCGCGGCGCGCACACGAGGCACCGACAATCAATCGAAAACAATCGCATCCACAGCGAGCGGCCCCCCGTCGGCATCTCGACCGACCACAATTATTTCGCCCCGCTGGACATGGCTCCCATCTCCAGTACCGAACCACGGATTACGAATAGCAATCCCGACGCCATAGCCACACCTGCCGTCCATCGCTCGTTCGCAGAGCACGACGAAAGCCAAGACCCATTCCACCGCAGTCAGCTCGCACGATTGGCAAACCAGTTGCCCCCCGGTAGATTCACATTGCTCGCCCCACAGCTCGTCGACGGAGGGACCGACTTGCGCCCACTATTACGGGGTTATCGTGCCGATGGCAGTTCCGCCCCCCCAATCGACACATGGACAGACTCCGCACAGTGGGATTCCTTGCGCAAGAAGGTATTTTTTCAGGGCCTGCGGCAGAGCAACCGTTTTCTCGTCTATGACGCATTGGCCGACATCTGGCACGAACTGGATCTCGACGTACCCAATGCGCCGCCCCGCTTCGAACGCTATGGCCATCTATATGGTCGCACCGCGCTCGACGCCAAACGGGGCCATTTCTACAGGCTGGTCGGAAAGACACTTCATCGCTTCCACATCGACACGGCAAAGTGGGAACGCTTCGGGGAAACTCCCCTGGCCGGCTACATATCCATTGATTGGCATGAAGGCCTGGACTTGCTAATTGGTCTTCACGAAAACGAAGTCCATGGCTTTCGTGATGGCCACTGGTACAGGCTCGGCACTTCAAACGTCCATGGCTATCACTCCTCCGCTAAATTCAACCCCAAGAGGAACGAAATGCTGTTCATTGGCGGCAATCATTCGCGAAGATCCGCCAGCATACTGGATGGACAAGGTCGGATTCAGGCAGCGCCTGAAGTGCCCTTCGAGTTCAGCATCAGCCGTGACAACCTGACCTACGACCCAGAAAGCGGGCATTTTCTGGTGCTTCGCCAGAACCACAGAGAGTTATGGGAGTTCGAACCAGACTCGGGCCAATGGCAATTGGCCATGACGATGGACGACGAAGAACATACTTGGCCATTCTCAAGACATGGTGGAGTCGTTCCTGTTCCAATTGAAGAGCTCGGAATCATTCTCTGGCTAAATGACTCTGGCCCGCAAATCTACCGACACCGAAAAGTCATCCCAGCCATTCAAGGAAGTCAATCGACGCCAGCAAAGCGCTCCGGAGATCGCTCTGAGTTTCCGGAAAAACTGCATGAACAGAGTTCAACCAAAACCCCCTCTACAACAGAGCCCGAAATCCCGGAACGTACCTCACCCCGCACCCGCCCGACGCAACCAGCGCTCGACGAAACAGAGCAGTCCGCATCGGCAAAATCACTGACCCCCAGCGCGATTCGAGCGCTGCGCGCGAGCGACGAGACAAGGAGTTCGAACACTCCCGCTCCTGATTACGCCGGTGAGAGCATATCGTGTCTCGGCAGCTCTGCAATCAAAAGAATTCGTGAAGGCGATACAGGCGCTAATCTTTCGGCGCAACAAACCACCGCAGGCACAAAATGTGACGAACAATCTCCCCCAATAAGGTCAACGCCGACGTATGGCGACATCCCTCTCCCTGAAAGAGAACAATCTATCAGAAAAAGTCCAAGGACCGCGGAACCAGCAACAAAAGGGGGCCCCGCTCTGGCCGATAGGCAATCGTCAACTCGAGCTATTCTTCTTGTGCCCAATACACCATCGACCCAGCAGCAAGACGCTGAAGCCCCTTCAGCCCGCTCCAAACTATATGACATCGCTGGAACACTCAAACCCGGTGAATGGCGCCGAGTGGAAACAGGGCTCCCCCCGGGGGTCAACAATTTCAACGAAATGTTCGATACGTACTGGTTCGACCCCAATCGCAGCGGAACGTATGGTCTCGGTTGGTCAGGCCGGCAAGCATTTGATCCCGAGACCGGGCGCCTGGTCGTCGTCCTGCAACGAAGTAACCACCCGACGAGCGTCGTGTGGCTGGAACCCGACCTTCAGTGGAAGGGCTGGCACCCTGCACCAGACAGCCCGCTGTATAACGCCGGAGGACGGCGACCTTACGACCGTTTGATGACTGTCGACGGCCATGTCGTCCTCTCTCCCGCTACCGCAGCCGATCGCAATGGCCCCAGAGGCGGGCAAGCCACGGGCAGGCTTGTTCGTGCACCTTTTCGAAATCTAACCGCTTGGGAAAACTTCGGGTACTACGCAAACTTGCGCCACGCGAGGCCTGACGGCGCGCACACCTCTGAATGGCACCCCGACATTCGAAAGTACGTGCTCTATGTCATGCTTGGTCCAGACACGACCCCGAATGTCCTACTATGGGGAGAGGAAGATGTTGGCTGGAAGCCACCCGAAAACGCGCCTGGACAGGAAGGTCCACCGGGCAGGACACTGTCAAGTGGTTATAATGCAGGTTCTATCTACAACCCCCTCCGCCGTGAAGTTCTATTGTACGGCGGAAGTTCAACCTATCCTCGCGGCGCAGATCCGCAGTATGAAAGTTGGACCTACACCATAGACGCAGACGGAAAATTCAAGGCGCACGGCCCTTCGGGAATCGACTTTCGCGCGGGTGGGAAGCGTCTGACCTACAACCCTGTCAATGGCAACTATCTGCTTCTTGATTACGGAAGCCTCACCCTTTGGGAGGGTGACCCTCCACGTGGAGTACCCTGGCGAATAAAATACGACTGGCGCAACACACCCGAAAATGATCGCCCATTCAGTCGCTACGATGCCTGGCACGGGGTAACCCACTTACCAGGCACAGACGTTTTAATCTGGCGAGATCATTTCCGTGGGATCATTCTATATCGAGCAACGGGAAACTGACCCGATCAGTACCCTTGAATTTCACATAACAAACACAGACAACCGGCTTATGGTTCCGCTTCTTCCTGCTGACCGTCACCAGAAAACTCCCTCGACTTCCACCATACGCGTTGATCGTTCGCCATTGGTTTCGGTCATAATGCCTTCATACAACACCAGTCAATTTATACGGCAAGCGATTGACAGCGTTCTCGGACAGGATTATCCAAGTATTGAACTGATTATCGTTGATGATGGCTCGACCGATAATACTGTTTCCATCGTTCGAGATCTTTGCCTTCATGATAAGCGTTTGAAGCTTCATGTTCAAAATAATCAAGGCGCAGCAGTAGCCCGAAACCAAGGGATTTCCATCGCACGTGGCGAGTTTGTTGCATTCATAGACTCGGATGATTTTTGGCTACCGGGAAAAATATCGGCTCAAGTTCGTCATCTTGAGAGCAACCCAGACATTGATCTCGTTTTTTCTCGCTGGAAAACCTGGAAACCCGACACGCAGGGAGCATTCCAATTTCCGGATATAGATGAGTGCGAAGTGACTGAAAGCAGCACTGGTTCAATAACTGAAAGGTCTGGATGGTTGTACAACCGCTTGCTACTTGGCTCAGCGCTGCATACCATAACCGTAATGGCCCGTCGATCGCTTATTGAACGCCTTGGCCCGTTCGATCAATCACTAAAACGTGGACAGGATTACGACTATTGGTTGCGCGCGTCACGAGAAACAAGAATTCATCAGCTCAATCAAATCCATGCTCTCTACCGAATTCATGGACAAGGATGCATAAAAAAGTGGCCAGCCGAAAACTATGAAAGAATCGTCGTCGAAAAAGCTCTCTCCAGGTGGGGGTTAACCGGCCCAGACGGCACCAAGACCTCCACCAGCGTTATCAACCAAAGGCTTTCAAAAATATGTCTTGATTTCGGCTACCACCACCTTGTGGAAGGAGATCCCAAGATCGCATTTAAGCAGTTCATTGAGGCACTTCGATTCAATCCATTCAACTTTTCCGCTCTAAAATCGCTATTTCGGGCGGCCATAAAGCTACCAATTTCTTCCAGAAAAATCATATGACCGCCACCATTGACTGCACCGAGTCAATTAAGCTGACGTCACCCGCCAAGCCTTTTTGCACGACTTTTTAGGCTCTTCCATAAATTGTTTCGCGTGACTAAAGCCTCATCCAGAAAAACCCCCTGAGCTGTCTCAATTTTTCTTTTCCATGTAGCACTCTCTCGCCATTCGAAATAAGTCGTAAAAACTTGATCGAGAAAGAGGTCAACCCAGCGTTGCTGCGTGCTTTCCCTGGCACCACACTCGTTGAGTCGAGCAGTTCCAGCCGCAACTATTTCCCTGCACACGTCAGGTCTGCTTGACAACAATCGCAACGTATTATCAAGCTCTTGTTCCGAGCAAACCCTGAAGTAATTCACTCCGGGATGACCTACCTGTTCGTAAGCTGAGTCCGAACCTCCCACGAAAACCACCCGCCCCATCCATGCATTGAACAGCTTCGTCGGTGGTTTGTCATCAAACCGTTGAGAACCAAAACGTCGAATACCAATAGCAACATCAACATCCGAGTAATCATGCCACTCACTCTTGGGCTTAATCACGAACTCCATTTCATATCGACCACAAATTCTTCGCCACCAGTCGACATCATGAGTAAGGTTCTTCTCAAGTCCGAAAAAAGCAACACGCAATGCCTGACTCCATTCACCCGCTCTCTCAATCAGACCAGGCTGAGTCCAGTGCGGTATCCAGAACGCACGACGACCGCACTGATTCTTATTTTGAACGACATGCAGATTTGCCCAACGAACCCTTAGCTGATCAGCATCAAGGCTGAGTCTAAAAAAATCTGGAGTGCGACTCATCTTTCTCAAAGTCGAAGCAGTACCAACATTAATTGCATCTGGCCTGAAGGAACCACTCATGGAAACCCGAAAGCCGCAATACCGAAGATGAAGAGCAGTCTGAACGACCCACGCCCAGGTACTGTTTACAAACCGATAAGACTCCCAATCGACACTGGAGGGTTGATGGGTATCAAAGAATGCACTCGCCTCCTCGTCTGCTATAAAGTGTATAGACGCATCACTCGGTTTAAACATTCTCCCTTTACCCCGTATGGTAAATCGGAATACTGCACAGCTTCAGTTTTCGTTGATGACGCCAAATAAACTACGAGGTCATGCCAGAGCATATTCACCCGTGAGAAGCCGACACCAACGTCTGCATTAACTGATCCATGATCGTTTCGACTTTAAGCGCCGACCGATCAGCATGCGCTAATGCAGCACGTGATAACGCAGCCCAATACTCTGGGGTGTCCCAAACCTTTCTCAGCGCCGAATTCCAACAAGCAACATCATCGGGTGGCAGCAGCAATCCGCCGTTACCGAGCGCCTCAGGAATACCTCCGCGGTCACTAGCAAGCACGGGAATACCACTGACATGAGCTTCCGAAACAACACGACCCCATGCTTCATCACACTGACTTGGAACCAGAACTACACGAGCTTTGGCGTACACGCAACGCATGTCATTTTGACGACGCCATAACTCAATGTTTGGGAACTCGCTAACCAAATCCTTTAGTCGAGCAAACGCCTTCTTTCCTTGTGGCCATCCTTCTACAAACAGAAAAGGAATCATTGGATTATCACGAGCTAGCGCAAGTGCGATCTCCAACCCCTTTTTTTTTACGGGGTTAATAAAGACAACCCTGTCACCCAATGCGTCGACACGGTACGCAGTCTCATCGAAAATGTTATGTATAACGGTTGGCTGAATCCCGTATCTCTTCTCGAAACAATTGGCTGTAAAACTGGAATTGGCGATCACCTTTCTCGGAGTAAAATCAAGGCGTGGATGCTTGAACTCGACATCGCGTACATGCAGTACAGTGGGAACGCCATGATTCTGCAATAGCGCCCCAAGGTCGTATCGGCCACTTCCCTGAAAGACCGCAACGTCAGGAACGAAGTCGCCCAATACTCGTAGTAAATCGTGACGCATCACGAGAGCTCGGTAAAGCGGATATCCGTTCCCAAACATATAAGGCCGAACCCTTCCCCCGAGCACCGCACGTTTCATCAGCAGCCCCAACCCAAAAGCATCGTATGGGTACAGACGGCACAGTACCGCCACCTCGACATCGTAACGAAGCAAGGCGTTCGCCATATCATGAACACTGGATTCGATTCCACCACTTCGCTGAGGCGGGAAAAGTCTGTCCATCGCCAGAAGAACACGCATGCATACCACCTCAAATTGCGTCAAGAAACCACGAACAATAGATTTTCATGACAAACCAGCGACCTTGCGAAAAGAATCACTTGAGCCGTTAAGTTGTTCCCATGCTCCAGAATCCACAACATTACCCTGATCCAAGATAAAAATATTATGCGCTTCGCGCACGGTAGAAAGCCGGTGAGCAATTAAAACGATCGTCTTTAGTGAAGCAAGATTATTCACTGCATCCATAACGGCCTGTTCAGTTGCATTATCCAGCGCGCTCGTTGCCTCGTCAAAGATCAGCACTTCCGGATCCCGATATAACGCTCTGGCAATACCGATGCGTTGACGTTGCCCACCCGACAATCGGACTCCGCGATCGCCGATAACGGCCTGATAGCCCCCAGGCAGCTCGTTCACGACAAACTCGTGCAGCTTTGCCAGTCTTGCAGCCCTTTCAACCGACTTAATGTCGATCTGGTCGGCAGGGACACCCAACGCGATGTTTGCAGCAATCGTATCGTCGGATAGAAAGATCTGCTGTGGAACGTAACCTATGGAAGCCTGCCAACTCCGTATATTGTGCTCGTCGAGTACAACACCATCAACCTTGACCACGCCACTCTGTGGTCGAAGCAAGCCCAAAACAATATCAACAAGCGTGCTCTTTCCCGCCCCAGACGATCCGATTAACCCCACCGTGGTGCGCGCCGCAATAGAAAGCGACACACCGCTGATAGCCGGTCTCTCCCCCTCAGGATACGAAAAAAAAACGTTCTCCAAGGAGACGCCTTCGTTTACCCTCATGGGGCTACGCCGTCCTGTATCGTTCGGCAAAACCATACTCTGATCACCCTTCAACTCATCAACGAGGCTATAGACAGCAGGAAGCGTGAACTTAATTCTGGTCGAAGACGCGAACACGTGCTGAAAAGCCGGTATCATTTTCTTTGCTGCCATTGCATACAAACCGATGACAGGAAGGAGCTCCTGGATCCCTCCAGACTGCGTCATCTGATAGAGCACGAGAAGAATAATTCCACCAAAAGCAAATGCCTCAATCGCATACTGCGGTAAATCGGACAGGACAGCAACATTAGCCTGCTGTTTCGCGTAACGGCGTGCAGGAGCTTCATAACGGGCAAGATAAGAACGCTCCCGACCAAGGAGGCGAATTTCCTTCGCCCCAGCAAAGGCTTCTCCTGTAATCCTGAAGCGTTCACGGTTCGCCCTCAACCTGACCTCACCGATACGACCCAGCCATTTGCGCGAAATCGCGAAGATGATGAAATAGATAGATCCAAAACAGAGACCAATTACGATAGACAAAAACGGGTCCGCAAGAATCAGCAGCACAATCAGAAGTATCGCAAGCAATCCATGGATAACCATTCTCAAACACGGCATTACAAAACCATTGACAACTTGCTGCGACTCCTCAAGCACCGTTTTAGCAAGATCAGTTGAGTTTCTCCCTAAAAAAAATTCGTATGGCCTGGACAAGAAACGAACCATCAGTCTCCGGGAAAGATGAAACTGCTGCATATGAGAATAGCGATTCATGGCCCACTGCGAAAGAGCCTGAAGCGCGGAACCAGTCACAAACAATACAAAGGACGTCAGCCCAAGAATGAAAAGAAAGTCACGGGTTTCTGCAACGCCAAGATACTGCTGCAGTCCATACAAGAACTTGTTATCTTGAATATCATCTGGGCTTGAAACCGCTGTCAGAAAAGGCATGACCGAAGCCACGCCGAGTGTGTTCATCAAGGCTGTTACCGCAAGCAGACACAGCAGAAACGCGGTTTTTACTCTATCACGTGAATCGATCAGGACACGCAATACATTAAAAAGCTTTTTCATATAGGCTTTTAACTTTACAAAAGTTCAGCACACAAGAAACACGTGAAGTTAGACGTGATTCAGTCCTGCAAATATCTCTCGATATCTAATTTTCGGCACACATCCTCAAGATCGTAATTAAAAGCCAAGTCTTTTCTAAGGTCACGGCGATGATCATTTGGAGATTGAGGCTTGTACCTCTTATTTCCAATTCTACTGCAATGCCCCTCCTCTACCGGCTTCGCTGCGATAGGCAGAACTTTTCCTCCACAGCGCTGCTCCCAAATGAGGATTCCCGCCCCATGATCATAGAAATATTTTTCCCGCTCGATTAACTCTTGACCTTCAGGGCAGTTCGGATGTCTAACCGGCTTTCGCCACCAGCCGCATCCACAATCAAACTGCGAACGACTTGCACCTCTCGTCGTACAACCAATCAACTCCCAATAACGCCCCGGGTACGCACCCAACATCCGTTTGTACCATGGGTTACGCAGGTCGACGGCCATCGTCTGCCCATCTGAAAGCATTTTGAACGCGTCCGACAAATCCTTAAGAAGAGGGGCACGCACCATCAGATCCGAATGCCAGAAGGCAAGACGATCGGCATATAAGTAAACCAGCTCGAGAGGAAACATCATCGACATGCTTGGAAGATCAAGGCCTGCGTTGAAATCAATCAACACAGCCCCCTCAATCAAGCGTGGCACTCCCGCCCTTGGGTCGAAACCAACTACAGGTGTCCAACCCAAATCGCGTACCATTCTCTGCTGAACCAAACACCATTGTTCATCCACGCTCCAGCACAACCAAGGAAGTTTGATCTGCTCGAAAAATGGAGCCCACCTCTCTGATGCGACGCTTCTGATCTGCTCAAACTGATCGGAAGTCACACGCGACCAACTCCCCTTGGCCGTCATGTATAGACTCTTGAGTTCTTCAGTGTACTCTTGCTCCTCGGCCACTTCACGAGACTCTGCATCAAATGCCTTCATACCCTTGCGATTCCGTAAAAATCGAATAAACTCGATACCACTCATGCGACCGCGCACCGGTAGCATTTGCTCACGATGCCCATCGTTTATCATCAAAGTGGCCCGTCGCTCGCAACCCACCTCTCCAAGGAAAGCAGAAGTGTCCGAAGCTGCAACCCATTCTCCCTTGATCGGAGTCATCATTCCCTTCTTCCAGAGGAAACGAGGACTTCTAAGTGCATGCGTCAGGTCGATTCTCGCACAACAAGGTGCGTTTAAGGTTTACATTGCCATCGTCGATGACGCGTCTCCCATCCCTGCAACGGAAGAGTTGAACGGCCTCCTCGACAGGCCCGAGATCAAAATCGTGCGGCAACCCAATCGTGGCCCTGGTGCAGCGAGAAATACGGCTCTCGACCACCTTCCTCCAGAGACGGACTACGTCGCTCTAATGGACTCTGACGATACATGGAAGCCCGGTTTTCTTCAGGGTGCGGTGACTGCGATGAATTACGGCTGCGATCTGTTTTTCGCTGATTCGCGCCGTTATGAACAAGAAAAATCCCGCTTCAACTGGAATGCCGATTCTGCGCTTAACCTCAGAAGCGATCAGCACAAAACGCTCGACCCGAACCTTGAAATTTACCTCTATCAAGGTGATTTTTTCGATTTTATCGTCCGGCGCAGCAACATCCTTGGGCCCTCGACAACCATCTATCGGCGTTCTGTCGCACCTGACCTCAGATTTAGTGAAAAGCTTTTCAATGGTCAGGATCGGTTATTCAAACTGATGCTTTGTGAAACCGTACAAAAAGCGGCGTTCACCCCAAAAATATACGCAGAAGAAGGCGAGGGAATCAATATATTTGACAGCGCTGCATGGGGCTCCGCAAAGTCGCTATCACTTCTAGGAAGTTATATATCACTATCCAAGGAGATTCTGCTCCGTATTCGCCTGTCGCCTTCACAGCGTGATCATGTAAAAAGACACCTGTCAGAAACACGGCGCAGCTTTGCGGCCAGTTTGCTGCACCTTCTGCTCAGGCGGCAGGCCTTTGATTCCTCACTTGTCTGGAAGACGTTCCGAAACGACCCAACAACGGCCCTGCTGCTGCTTCCGAACCTTCTGAAATCAGTTGTGCGCAAGTTCAACTTGCGTCGAAATCAAAAAGAAACCGTGAAATCTTCTAACCCATGATCTCGTCCGATATAACTACTCTTGGATCTCCGCCCAGACCCCACTTTTCTGTACGAAAACAAAGTGATGGAATTCGGGTTGAGGGTCCCTCGCATGCTAAGTTTGGACACAAGTTAGAGCGAACGCATACAGGCATTGAAGATGGAATATTTTCGGAATGGAGATGGGATGGCAATACCCTGACAGTCCAAAATGATCGCTATGGAATTTATCCATTATTTTATGCCGCAAGTCATTTTGGCATTACAGTTTCGCCTTCGATCCACCCGTTGCTCGCCGAACCTGACGTTCCTAAGTCGCTAGACTACGAAGCGCTCTCGGTTTTTTTCAGAATGGGCCATTTTATACGAGACGAAACACCGTTTCTCTCTATCCGCACACTACCGCCTGCATCGACATTGAAGTGGCGGGACGGGGTTCTAAAGATTGAATCGGGGCTGGCACGTTTAACTGAAAGCCGCTATTCCCAACCGGTCAACTTCGACACTGCTGTCAGTCGATATATCGACCTGATGGAGCAGTCCATTGCACGACGCCCCCCGACGAACGACGCTTTCACCGTCCCCCTTAGCGGGGGGAGGGATTCCCGCCACATTCTTTTTGCACTGAACAATCAGGGATACGTGCCAACCTTTTGTCCAACAGTACAGTACAGGCCTCCTAGCACAGGCCAAGACATTGAAATTGCCCGAGAGATCTGTTCCGTTCTGAACATCGAGCATATTACTCTGACGTGCTGCCCATCGTGGTTCGACGCTATCATAAAGGACATCCAGCTGACCGACTATTGCGCAGGCGGCCACACCTGGTCACTACCACTGGCTGCGTATCTCAAAGGGCGTGTGTCAACTGTTTACGATGGTCTTGCAGGTAGCGTCGTCTCTGGAGGGTTCAAAGTCGATCAGTCTCGTGTCGAACTTTATCAAAAACAAAAGTACCCGGAACTTGCCACACTCATCCTGATGGAATCAAGAAAAGAGGATTTCAACAAAACTGTTCTAAGACCAGAGTTCAGGAAGAAAATCGATCTTGACATCGCCATCGAAAAAATAGCTACGGAATTGAAAGCGCATCGCGAGGCACCCAATCCCTTACTGTCATTCATTTTCTGGAATCGAACACGAAGAGGGATTAGTTCAATTCCATTTTCTATTTTGTCAGACGTTGAAAAAGTATATTGCCCTTACCTCGACCATGAGCTTTTTGATTTCTTGACTTCTCTAGACCCCAACGTCGCGTTAGACAACAAGCTGCATGATGAAGCAATCCGGAGGGGCTATCCAGCGTACGCACACATACCTTACGAAGACAAAAGGCGCAGAGCTGAGATGACTGCAAAAGACGGTATCTACTACCGAAATACTGTCAAATCATTGGCAAAGCACCTCGCGGGTCGTGCGACGACGAAGTCTTCGACCGTGCGTACTGGTTATCTCTTTTTCAGAGCAGCTTTAGCACTTCTTGCCCGAGAGAAGTCACTACCATGGTATGCCTCCAGCAGCTTGTACTGTTTCATGCTTGAGGATTGCACGAAAATGACCGGCGACCACTTCGAATAACGCGAGGTTTTCAGTGAACCCGACCGCCAAATGATGACCGCGACCGAATTCGGCTCGATTTCTCCGGCGAGTCACCGCTTTTGCGGGCGTCGTCGCCCCGTTTTTCTTCTGGATCGCCCTCTGAAACTGCGATTCGACCCATTACGGGCGTCAGAAGGCCTTGATGCCGGCCTTCCGGAAATACACCAGCCGCTTCGGGTTGTAGCAGGCGGCCATCATCGTCAGCGCAAAGTTCGCACGCGCCTGCCCGATGGTACGGATCAACTTGCCACCCATCTGTTCGATGCTCGCAAACACATGCTCGACTCGCGCACGCGTCTTGGCGATGCGGTGGTTACGCCGCTGCTGACACTCGGACAGCGGCTTGTTGCGTTTGCCCTTCCTCTGGAT